>Ga0180438_10002159_pt1 | contig 33018 bp, 39 predicted proteins | sample SS_ome_12_FD_132455 | JGI IMG/M metagenome (GOLD analysis project Ga0180438, IMG submission 132455) | Hypersaline lake sediment archaeal communities from the Salton Sea, California, USA - SS_3_D_2 metaG | ecosystem: Environmental > Aquatic > Non-marine Saline and Alkaline > Hypersaline >... | reverse complement strand
GAGGGGTAACGGGTTATCAGATTTTTCGCACGCTCTGTAACACTAGGTTATAAGACCTAGTGTTATTATTTGTACTCTGCAACACAGAATGTAATACTCTTAATTTCTGTGTACACTCTGAATAGTCGATACACTCTGCATGGGCTTAAAATGGCCTTTCTAGCGTTTTTCTGTTTATACCTCTTCATTATACCTTTCTCTCTGCTGCGCTTTGCATTCCTTATTCTGTGCTTATCTGTGTGCTTTCTAATTCGTGTTCTGCTATTCAGTAGTATACAGGATGTACACAGTGTATTGTGTGCTATACTGTGTGGTGTGTAGTGTATCATGTATTATAATAATATAATTTATTATTTTATTTTTATTTATTATTGTAATGTAGTATTGATTGTAACAAGTATAGTATGGGGGAACAAAAAAGTTTTTTAGTCTAACCTAAATTTTAATTTCAGACTGGGGTTGAACCCCCTTTAGATCGGCCTACGGCGGGGCGCTGACCCCACCCCACCAACCCCCCTTCAATTATCCTTTTCTTTCTTTTTGCGTTACAAATTTTGTCGATTTTGGAGCGAATTTGGCTGTAAACTGCGATAAGATATATAGTTTAATTGCAATTTACAGCCAAATTACGGGATTTATTGCTAACCGAACTCTCTGCCACAATGTTGTCTTAATTCTTTCTTCACTTGACGATTTCGCCCAATGCTGCTAGTATTAAGTGTATAAGCGAAACGGAGGGTTTATGGAGTTCACAGACGATAAAGGGAGCATTTATTTGCTCACAGCCTACCCTATACCGGGTGGTCGCTGGCATGTAATGGTAGTAACACCTGTACACGACATTCATTATAATGTAGACGCATGTTCACAGACAGAGGCTATCATCCAGGTAGCCGAAGAGCTAGGATTGGAGCAATCATGAATACACTGGAGAAGATCAAGGCGCTGTTGGCACAGGCAGAAGGCACTCCATACGAGGGTGAAGCTGAAGTTTTCATGGCTAAAGCCCATGAGTTGATGGACAAGTACAAGATCGAGCTTGCAGACCTTGAGGGCCTGCCGGAAGCATCGGCTGTCACCCATAAGGTACACATCAGCCCTAAGAATGGGAAGTACCTACGCGCCCTGGCCTATCAGGTTGCCCCTCTCTTCTACGTTAAAGTCCTCTATGTTACTCGTGGTCGCTCTACTCGTATCTACATCGTTGGGCTTCAGAACGACATTGACACCTTTGAACGGGTTTTTGTCCGGCTGTATGAAGAGATGTTCCGTACTGCCAAGCCGGTATGTGCTGGCTGGGGTAAATCGGCGTTCAACAGCTTCTACAGCGGCTTTATCGCTGGTGTAAGTAGCAAGGTTCGTGAGTTGCTGTACGCTCGTGAGAAGAGCGAGGTAAACCACACCACAAAGGCACTGGTTGTTGTGCATAACGAGAATAATGAGGCATACGTAGTGGAACAGTGGGGTAAGGTTCGCAACGCATCTAATACTTTCGCCTACGGCTCTGCCGAGGGCTACTACGCCGGTAAGAATGCTTCTCTGGCTGCTGGCGAAATTGAGGATTGACATGGGACACTTTGAACTGTATGATGTAGAAGATGACCACTTCGAGGGTAACATAGTGCCAAACTTGGTACGTGACAGCCTCATTGTGGATTTGAAGGATGACAACGGCAACCGCATTACTATGCGGCTTGATCGAGGTCAGGCACTTGACCTCGCAGACGAGATCGTAGAAGCCGCAGGAGGGCTTAAGAAATGATAAAACGCACGCTCAAAGACGCTATCGACAATCGCATTGTGGTGGAAGTAAGCCGTAAGGACGCTCACAAGCATACTGTGAAGTATACGCCGGAAGGTTCGCGTAGAGGTATCACCTATGAGGTTGAAGCCACTGACCAGTTTGAGGCTATGGCGCTGGCCTCTGGCAACCTGACTGCTGTCGGGTTTGAGAATGGTGAGCGTTTCGCTGACGAAGCAAATGACGAGTTCACTATTGTTTTACGGCGACGTGGTGACTACGGCGCAAGTTTCACTTTACAAGAGTGGGAAGATGGGGTATTGGAACATAATTCTCTCGTCTGGTTCTCAGAAGAGCAGCTACAAGCCTTTGCTGAAGTCGTGGCGCGGGTTGCTGCCGGAGGTGATGAATAGTGGTTCTGCAAACAGAACGCTTTGACGCAGAGGGGAACAGGGTGTTTGTTACATCCTGGTGGTCGCCTGAGCATCCGGGCGAGTACATGGTAGAGCTATCGCGTGACATTAGCCGTCGTGGTAATGGTGTAGTGTTCGAGGTGGAGGCTGATGACCTTGAACACGCGCTGCGAAAAGGCTGTGGGCGGCTGTCACGTCCTGAGATCAAGAACGGTGAGCCGTTTGTGGACATGAGCGACACCCGCTATAGAGCGCGTGTCCTGACGAGTGACATTCGCACAACGCTCATACTGACATCAACCGATAAGTATAACCGTGAACAAGATGAAGTAGTGCTGTACCTGGATAAAGCGCAAGCTAAGTCTCTGGGACGGCTGCTACTGGGAGAGGACTAACCTAATGTATACTGCAATCCTGCCTAATGGTGTGGTAGCCAGTCTGGTGAGTACCGACCCTGATGTACGCTACTGCGTAGCAGGGTTGTATCAAGACGCAGGCTGGCTAGTGGAGGGCTGGACGCATAGTAAGGCAGAAGCTCAAGAGCTAGTCCAGCCTATCCTACCTAATGTGCTAGGCTTCGACATCACCCCTATCTACCGTCCAGCAGAAGGTGAGTACGTGTTAGTAGGGGGTAACACAGTAGGTATCGTGACTAAGGTAACTACTAGCTACGTGTACGCAGACCTTGAGACTACTAAGGAAGAGCGTATACCTATCCACAAGGTAACTACTATCGACAAGCCGGAAGTCTTCATCGAGACTTGGTACGAGGTAGACGGTAGTGTACTGGATAGCTACGATGTGTTCTGGCAAGTAGCTAACTGGCCTGGGGCTATGCCAGAAGAGTGTATCGAGGGTGGTTATGTCACATTTTGGGCAAGTTCTGACCGCCGTGAAGCGTTTATGGCATTACTACGTGAGGGGCTATGTGCGAGGTATCGCACGCTTTATGTTCCTAGCCCCACCTCTCCTGGTTGTGTTCCTGGCTCTGTGTTCACTATTCCTGAGCCTCCCAGTGACACTGACAGCCGTTCTCGCTTTATGGGCAGTTTTTCTTTTCGTGATTAAGGAGTAGCCTATGCTATTTACCCAATTTACCCTGGCAGACGGCACGAGCAGAAAGGTTGATATTAACCTTGATCGTGTCTGCCGTGTCATTCACTACAGCGATGAAACCGTTGGCATTGTACAGGCTGACGGCAAGGTGACGCAGATTGACGCTGGTGAGTGGGCCAGTTTCGTAGAGTACCAGGACAAACTTCAGCGCGTAGAAGCTGATATGCGTGATCGTTCTATGCGCTTGCAGCTTAAACATCTTGCACAGGCTGAACGCGCTCAGTCCGGCCTTACTATCCCAACGGTGCGTTGATGGACTTATCACCCGCTATGGAGAAAGCACTGTTAACAGGCTGTGCAGAGGCAGGCAAAGCCACTGTAGCAGCGCTTGAGAAACGTGGCCTGTGGGCCGATGGCACATTTACGCCGGATGGTGTACGCAAGTACAAAGAACTTGGTGGTGAGGTGCAAGTCATTCACATGGTACGTATCGGTACTGACATCACCATACGCACGAAAACAGGCTCTCTGACCTTCGAGAAAGGCAGTGAGATGGTAGTTGTCTTCGGCGGTGATGATCGTAAGCTAGGAAAGTGGTGGGATTGCTACGCGGGTAAGGACTACCCGATGGTTAAGGTGCTGCGAAACAGCGCTCATCGCTTTTTTGACGTGGAAAAGCCGAAATTGCCTCTTGACAAGGGTAGCGAAACGTGATACCATATAAAGTGTAAGGTCGCCACACCTTGTCCCTTTTCCTTCGGTTCACGACTTGTTCACGGTGCATCTGGGGGTGTTTTCTTCCTCCTTTCCACCTTCCAGGTGCATCTCGAACAAGTCGTGGGCCGCTGGAAGGGCTTGTGTCAGCCTAAATCTACAGCCTGGGTAGTAGTCCGGTCAGCCTTAGTTGACTATGATTAAAAAAGCGCAGACGTGCGCGGGGCATAAGGCACAAGAACTTCCAGCGGTCATAATACCGTCCTACCAGTCAGTCTATAACACACCACTGGCTGGTAGGTAATGATACCGAAGTAAGTCACTGAAGGTCAAACTAATTTATGCACCTTGCAACACTTACAGAAGTAGCCCGGTAGCCGCTGACACAGAAGGCTAAACACCGTCTGCTAAGGCGGCTACCCGGCATCCACAACTTGGAGAGAGTATGACTGAGGCAGAAAAAGCAGTACGCAATTGGAGCGCCGCAGTTTTCATCATTTTCGCGTTGCGTCTTCTGGCGGTTGTTATTGTCCTGGGGTACGTTGCTCCAGGCATGACGTTAGGTGAGTACGCTCTGGTTCTTATCGGCGCTCACATGGCTATGCCAGCTATTAAAGAGTACGTAGGGCCGTCACCACTTCAACGGGGATGAAGGTATTCGACTGCTCCAGACCTTCTTAGAAGTAGGGGTTAGGACGGTGGTTCAATTCCACCCATCTCCACATAGGGTACGGTGATAAGTACGTAAGTCGTGGACGCTAGCGGCGCAGACAGCCGTACCCTATAAGCCACCATAGCTCAATATGGCAGAGCAAGCGTTTTGTAAGCGTTAGGTTGAGGGTTCAAGTCCTTCTGGCGGCTCTTCATAGAAAAAGGTTATTTGATGAAGGTAGCTTTCCGTTGTAGCAACTGCGTTAAAGGGTGTGACCAGTGTACCGATGGGTTTACCCATAAAGAACTGGCGGCTTGTACAGACAGTGAGGTACTAGAAGCATATCGAGTAGCCACGAGTAACAAGCTACGGACAGCAGATCATATCAGGGCCGAAGCATTTCGCAGAGGTCTACTACATTACGAATGAGCCAGCTATACGCTGGCTCTTTTTATTTACGGGGGTTGTTATGGCTACTACATTTGACTATGCTGTGTTGACAAAGCCTCGTGAGGACTGGTGGGTATTCACTGAGCTAAACAACGGACATGATGTTCTCGCAGAGGGTAGCGACGTAAAGAGGGTACTAAAGGCGGCTGGGGATGCAGGTTGGGAGGCGGCGTGTTACTGCCCTATCGAGGGTGGGCATGTGTTGTTCAAACGTGAGGTTCACGGAGGTGGAGAGTGAAGATTGTACGCGGTATCTTAGTCCTGTTTTTGCTGCTCATGGCGTTGAACGCTGTGAAGGCTGGCGAGGGCCTGTCGATGCTTTGTTTTCAAAGCGGCGAAATGCTCTCGGAGCATCCGTTAGACCAAGAGACTGAAGACTTGTTGTTATCCATCACTAAGACGTTGCCAGAACATTTTGTTTTCTTCACTGGGCCTCCCGATGATGACGAGATTTACACCTTGTACCGGGTTGAAGATACCCAGGGGAGAGTATTCGTCTTCATGCTACATGACTTGGGTGAAGACGTGGTGGGTGTTACATTGATCGTAGCGCCTGAATTGTCTGTTTTTTATGTCGCTCACGGTTTCCATACTGACTTAACTAACCAGTGCGCGGCCTTATATAGTGAAGGGAAAGTAAATGCGTAATGTCTGGTTGTTTATCGTTTGTGTACTTGTACTGGTTGCTTGCAATCCCGGTGTGGATACTGCAACGCCTGTACCGACTGTTCCAAGCCCTACGCCGGTTGTTGACGAACCTTTTCAGCCGGTAAATCAGTACCCTAATGTGTCAGAAGCTCCAATGCAGTTTCTTGACATCCAGAAGGGGGTTAATAATCCACGTCGTATCGTCATCCCGGCTCACATGGACTTTGTGAATAATATGTTGATCGTGCGTCCTAACGGTGATGAAGACTGCGGCTGGCTACCACCCTATGTATATGCGCGTCCAGACGGCCTGTTAGTTGAACCTGAGTGGCTGTGTGGTGAGTGGGCGCTGGGTGAAAGTGTTATGTTGCAGCCTGGGCGACACATTCTGAAGATGGGCTACTATAATATCCGTTTACGTCCATCTGAGGGTGAATACTGGGAAAATGGCAACGTCCAGATGTTCCCTACCTTATATACCGCTACTGGGAACAGCTATTACTTTGCTCATCAGAATGTACCCCAACGAGGTGACGGCGATGAGTTTATCTGGGTAATCGAGGTCAATCAGCCTATGCTTGTCCGTATTGAGTGGACGTGGCGTATCGAGTGGCCTAGCGTTGTCGGCTCTTTCGTTGTAGATCAACTACGGGTAGAGACTGCCCCGCCTGATTTCGGTAATGATGTCGTTGTGGGGGTGGGTTAATGGGTGATGTTGTTGTTCAACGCAAGTTCGGCGCTAACCCTGATGTGCAGACTACCACAGACCCAGAGACAGTCTGGGGTGCTGGTGGGATACTGTCGGACTACTTCACACCAGCCGCTACCACTGTCGTCAGTGACGATACAGACGATGACGTAGGTGGTACAGGGGCTATCACAGGCATTATGCACTACCTGGATAGCGACTACATGATGCAAGAGGAAGAGTTTACGCTGGATGGTACTACGCCTGTGGCACTGACAGCGCAGCCTATCTTCATCTACCGGGCAAAAATCCTGACTGCTGGAGCTAGTGGGTACAATGAGGGTACGATTACCTTCAGTAACGGCTCTACTCTGGCTACTATTGAGCCTAAAGAGGGGCAGACTTTGATTGCTGTATACCCTCTGCCAAAGAACTTTGTTGCGGGTATCATCACGCATTGGGGTGTACAGGCGCTCAATAAAGTAGCGGCTTACGCTGACTTCTCACTACAGACCAAGAAAATCGGGGGTGCATGGAACACTCGTGATAAGCTGGGTAGTTCTGGGGAGATGAACCCTAACGACCTTGACATTAGGATAGAGCCGGGTGAACTGGTTCGTATCCAGTGCAACGAAGTGTCTGCGAATATGCCTGTTATCGGGTATTTCATTATTGACCAGCACAGAAACCATGCGGGGATTTAGTCTGGGGGTGATCGTACTTCTGGTATTGGGCGCGGCGTGTACCGCGCCTAATCCCCCTACTCCGGCAGACCCAACCCCTACGCCGGAAGTCTGGTGTAACCCAGGCTGTTGTTTCTCCATTAATGAGCCAGCACAATGTACAAACTGGGACGGTGAAGTGTACAACTTACCGGCCTACACTGAGATCATCCTTCTGTATGATGTTACTGCTACCCATCAGTTGGTAGCACCAGAAGGGGATTATGACGATTGTTGGATTAGTAAAACAAAAATACCGCTTGACTGCCAGATCGAAAGATGATACAATCTAAGGTATGAGATAATGTGAGGGAAGGCCAATGCAGGTAGAGTACCCACAATACCCGTTGCCTTCCACGAACAGAACACCGAAAGGGACATACCCGAAACTTCCGCTATCTGAGTTAATGCAGATATACGATGAGTTAACCGGGTTGGGTGTTTACCTAGTACCAAAGCAACACGACAAGAAGATACCAGTTTGGAAATACTGGGTAAAAGGCGCTCCTGATGTACGAGATAGAGCAGTTATGCTACAGGAGCAAAAACGGCCTGATGTTTCCGGCTGGAATGCTGTCTGTGGGCTTAGGTCAAATCGACTGGTAGTTCTGGATTTCGATACGGCAGAGATCGAGAAGTACGACGCAGACCCGGCATTGATGTACGAGTATGTACAGCTAATGTCACCTTCTGGTTTCGTACTTGGTTCACCAGCTAATGGTGTCCACGTCTGGTATCGCCTTCCTGAAGACTTCGAGATGATAGGTAATATCACACCGCCTGTACGCGGTATAGATGTTCGTGGTGACGGCGGTCAAGTAGTGACGCTGGGGGGTTTCAATCGTTATGACAACACCCCAGAAGATAATGTAGCAGACAAAAAGGGTGTCCCAGATGGACACACTGGGGCTTACACTAAGCTCCCTGGTGGGGACTATTCGCACATTCCGCTGATGTCAGCAGAATTGTACGAGTGGATTAAGTCTAAGAAGCGCAAAAAGTCACCCCCAGCGAATACGACGGCTGGTGAGAACTTCGGTAAAACGGAGATTGGTAGCCGTCGTGTTGAAAACCACTTCAAACAGACAAACGAGAACAGAGAGCGAATAGTCATCGAGTGCTTAGAGGCTGTGTTGAGCCGCTGGGATGTAGAGAAATCCTATGAAGAGTGGACGCAGCTATGGATGTCTGCCCATCAGGGTACACATGGTAGTCCTACAGTCCGTGACTTCATTATGGGACACCCTAACGTTTACTGGCGCGATGGTGACGATGGTAAATTCCACTTTAAGCAAGCCTGGGATACATACGAGAACCAGGAAGATGGTTATACCGTTGCCTCGGTGTTCTGGTTAGCACGTCAAAACGGCTGGCTGACTAAGACTGGGTACGAGATTGATGACGAACTATGCGAACTGATAAACGTTCAGTACGTGTCAGAATGGGTGGATACATTAGACGATATACCCAGACGATTGCTGCTCGTATCGCAAACCGGAAGCGGGAAAACATACAACATAAAAAACCTGTACGAGAGACTAGGTGAGCCTAAGACTGTGGTGTTCGTGCCAAGTATCAAGCTGGCTACTGAGTTGGCTATGACCTTGATTAACACGCATGAGCTACCGGCTACTCTCTATATTAATCCTGAAACGGGGCAGATCATACCTGTAGAGGATATGGAGAACGCCAAAATTTTGGTAACTACTCTCCAGACATTCGCTACCAAGCTGGATGCTGACATGAGTGAGTATGGGCTGGTGTATGTTGAAGAAAGCGACCAGTTGTTTAGTCAATTTGCTCGTGGTGGTGGTGGGCATTATGGTAGCCACGTCACGCAAGGTCAGGCTGCAAGCGGCTTTGCAGTTATTAGGGCAGCTATGGAACACAGCGGTGTATGTTGGTGTGTCGATGCTACGATGTCTCAAATCACGTATTATGTCGCTGAAGCTCTGAGAGCCAGCCACACAGTACGAGTAGTTAAGAACACCAATGTAACGGCTAAATCCCCTGTGACCATGCTCCCAGACAAGGGCATGGCCTACCAGGAAGTGTTGAAGTCTCTGGAAGCTGGGGAGAAAGTAGTGGTATGCGCTGATACTGCTGGCACAGCAGAGGAAGTATACCGGACAATGGAGGGCCTGGGTGCGCTCGAAGGTAAGAAAGCAATCCTTATCACCCGCCACACAGAACGACAACCGATTGTCCATCGCTTCATGGAAGACGTTAACACGAGGGCAGCAGAATATGACCTCGTGTGTTACAACAGCGTTATGGCTACGGGTGTCAGCATCACAGGTGTTAGACCTGATAAGGTTGTGCAAATCTGCTCATACCTGACACCTCGCGTAAACTTGCAGATGCTAAACAGGTATCGTAAGCAGGTAGAGGTATTTTGCTACTATCGCCTGGGAGAGAACCTGTACGCACGTAACGCAGAACAGATACTCGCAGACGCAGAGAGAACAGCCTGGATAGAAGGGAAAGTGTGTAACATCCCTGTCGTCACCAGAAATAACGACGCGATGATACGTGAGAAGGTCGCTTCCATCTCAGTAGGTGACGCAGAGCTACAAGAACGCGCTCCTAGAGAGTTCTATATACAGTTGCTACGGGAGGACGGCAGACACGTAACGCACACAGACGCGCAACCAGTAGCCAGGGTGATAAAGAACTCTATCAAGGGGGTACGAGAAGCTAAGGCAGAGTTCAAGGCACAGATAGCGGCTAACTGGTACACTGTACCGCCGATTGATCGTTACCGACAGGCAGATTTCAATTACACTGACCTGGAAGTGGCTATGGGAGAAACACACGCGCTCATCGAGCGTGTGCTGAGAGGAAATATCCCAGAGGATGTAGACCCTGCTACGGTGTATGAGAGAGTACACGAGTTCAGAAGCGTTGCATTTGCGCTCTCTTCCTTTATACAGCAAGACAAGGCGTTGAAACGCACTGAAGAGTACCTGTCGGATAAGGGCAGAGCCATAACAACGCTGGCTGCGAATGTGACATTGATCGAGATTGTGTCAATGATACACCATCTGTACGACAGCTTGACAGAGGTGTTGACAGACGAGATAGTGAGCCAACGTGCAGCCGGTTTCCTGGCGGCTCTGGCAGAGCGCAAAGAGGCGTATGACATAGTTATACAGCGTAAAGCTCAGAAGTTTGACCAGATATGGGCAAAGCACGACACAGACGTAGACCGCGCTGTAGCATACGCTAAGATCATCCTTAAGAAGATAGGGCTTAAGCAACGCTCACAGCGTAGTAGCCGGGTGGGTGGTGTGGCAGAGTACACGTACAGTATTGTGAACGCTGACAATGCTTTGGAGTTCCTGAGTTGGCGTAATGCTGACATGGAGGGCTACGAACCTGTCATCGACTTTACCACTGCACAAATCGAAGGTATTATAGCAGGACGTAAGGACGCAGCCGAGTTGTACCGTGAAATGTCAGAAGATCAACGGGCAGAAGTAACCCGGCTGATGGTAGATGAAGAGTATACCGACTTCCCTACCGCTGTCTACACCGTCTACGAGGGTGACGAATGCGAATACTAGAACTGCCACATCGCTGGATGGCAGACAACGCACATCGGGTAGCTGGTGTTTTGCCAGCTATCCGAGTTACTACCTTCATCGTAGAAGATGACCAGATTTACATGGAGGTAGGTTTCAATGAGCTAGAAGGTGGTCATGGTAAGACGCTTGTCAACATGATAGAAATGTGCATTGACAGATACACATTATTTGTCTATCAGGTGGATAAGCACAGAGAGTTCATCATGATACTGGAAGCGTTTCGGGAAGAGAACATGGTGTTTATTGATACCATAATTGAGCAAGCTAAACCAGAGGGGAGAGTAGTATGCAGACCCAGTTTGTACTCGTAAGACAGGGCGCTTTGAGCCTGAAAGAACGCCAGTTAGCCTATGAGATCGACACTGGGGTATCCACGTTTAGGGCCGTCATCTATGATGTACCTGATACGCATAAACAGGCAGTGTTCTTTCAAGAGTGGTATGGCACTGTGAAGTACCGCCACTCTGCTGTAACACGGCTGAACACAGACAATGGCGAGACACAATGGTTGTACGAGCCAGATGAAGCTATAGATGTTGCGTTATGGCTGTCTGAGATCATAGACGCGGAGGTTAATCATAAGGTATACTCACTTATTCTCTTGACTATGTGGGGAAATCAGTATCTCCCGGCTATCGGTACTATGCGCGTCCTGGCATTTGAGTATAAAGCTATGCAGGCTATGTGGAGAATGGAAAATCCAGGCTCTCCCCAGCCAGAGCCAGCAGATTTAGGCCAGTGGGTACGTGACTTGTTAGCTGGCGGGGCTGAACTGAAGCTCAGTGACGCATGGGAAGATAGCTTAGATGAGATAGATTGGTTTGACGATGACCTTGACGACTGAGTACACAACTAAAGACAGCGGTGAACGTCAGGATTTCGCTACAGGCTCACGTAGAGACACGCAAGATGGTAAACCACGCTATGACTTAATCGGTCAAGAGTTGCTTGATCGACTGGCGGCGCTTATGGAGCGTGGGGCTGTGAAGTATGGAGAGGATAACTGGCGGTTAGGACAACCGGCCTCTCGCTACATCGCCTCTGGGTTACGTCATCTCTTCCAGTGGAAGAATGGTGAGCGTGACGAAGATCATTTAGCGGCTGTCGTGTTTAACATCGGCGGTCTTATGCAGCTTCAAGAACAGTGTGGTTACGAACTGCCAGAAGAGTTGCTTGACCACAAAGCTATGAAGCCAGAGTTAGAGCGTATCGGTTTAGAAGACAGAGTTAAAGACGCGCTTATCGGGCAGTTTGTGGGAGCTAAATCACATACGCGCTCGTATGAGATCGACCAGGGACTTTCAGCGGCGGCTCTGTTCCGACACCTGTTCTTGTACATGCCTGTGGGGATGTTCCGTGAACAGTTTGAAGAGTTTCTTGACCGCATGGTACAGCGTAGACAGATTAAGTATCTGCCAGAACATGGGCTGTATTTTATTCATTGTTGACTTTCTCTTAATTCATGGTATACTTAAGGGAGAGAGTAACGAGGTTCTATGTGCTACGATGACTATTGGAGACATACATGGAATGACTTGGTTGAAGACTTGACGTACCCGCCTCGTCCTGTAGAAGACGAGGCTTTTGCTAATATTTTCTTGGAGAGTTTTGGTGAGCGACATGACGAAAACTCCCCTCCTGTGGGACAGGCGACCAGACGAAACGGACAAGAGTTGGGCTGCGTTTCAACTCTACCGTGACCTGCCAGTCTATGGGGAGGGAGAAAATAAGCGTACACTCGCCAATGTTGCTAGTAAGTTGGGGTATAGTACCCCTGATTACGTTGAGCGCTGGTCTGCTAAGTACAATTGGGTAGAGCGTGCATCAGCTTTCGACACGGCTCTAGGCGCTTCTGCTATGGAGTTGCGACTAGCAGACATTGAGGTGTACCAGGACGTTGTTAGACAGTCTACCATGCAACAATTGGTAGTCCTTAACGCGATTTTGGAAAAGAAACTAGCAGACATGAATAGCAAGTTAGATAGTAATGAGCCTGTGGACACAATGGAGATCAACAGGCTGGCTAAAGCTATGGAGGTCAAGGACAACTTAGCTAGACGAATAGCTCACATGCCTACTACCTACACCTCTGAGAAGTCTAAAGAAGAGTTAGATGAAGACACGGTGTTTGTTATAGGCGTTGATAAGTCATGAATGAGAAGCATTACAAGGTTGACTTTGGGTTTAAGCCCCACGCCTTACAACAGGGTATTATAGATCATCTGGACGGTAAGGAAGTCTGCCCGGTAACGGGCAAACCTTACCGTTTTTTCGTTGCTGCACTTGGTAGGCAGTGGGGTAAGTCCTGGCTGGCTAAGTACCTTTTGCTTGACAGAGCTATCAACAAAGGGCAAACATGCCAGTGGGTAGCTCCAGCTATTCCATCAGCGCGTGACCACTGGAACGGTCTAGTAGCGTTGATCGAAAATTCCGGCCTACCAGTGAAGGCCATTAGACAACAAGCCTACGAAATCTACTTCTACGGAGGGGGTAGTATTCGTGTGCGCTCTGCGTTAGTTCCTGATAACTTACGTGGGCCTACGCTGGATTTACTTATATTAGACGAAGCGGCGTTCTTTAGAAATGGGGAGTATGTTTGGAACAGCGTTTGCCAGCCAATGATTACCGCCTCTGGTGGTCAGGTGTTATTCACCAGCACACCTAACGGTAGAAACTGGTTCTGGGAAATATTCAAACGCGGCCTAGACCCTAAAAATAAATTTTATAAAAGCTGGAACTACCCTTCTGTATCATCTCCATACCAAGACCCAGAGTTGCTTGAAGAGATCAAGTCGTCTGTACCGGCCTTAAGCTGGCGCGAAGAGTACATGGCAGAGTTCCTGGTAGACGGCGGCGGTGTCTTTGCTGGGGTTGAAAAAGCATCGATAGTCAGACTGCTACCAGGGCCGTTAGAAGGTCATGAGTACGTAGCTGGTGTTGACTTTGGGCAGAATAACGACGCTTCAGTATTTACAGTTATAGACAAGGGAACACGAGAGCAAGTTTACGGTGAACGCTGGACATCTGTAGGCACTACAGAGACAGTAAACAGAATTATCGGGCTGATGCACCATTGGCAACCTTACGTAACCGTTGTAGAAAAGAACGGTATCGGTGAGAGCCTGTATAGTTTGATGCTGGAAGTCCTGGGAGGTACAGTTGATGAACTGGTTATGGAGTTCGTAGGCTGGGAGGACTTATCGGTAGACTTTGCTGGTGGACATAAGCTACGCGGTGTGCATGTGGACAACAACATTAAGCGTGGCAACGTAGACAGGTTGGCTGCTGACATAGAGTACGGTAGGCTCTTCCTACTGGAAGATGATAACTCACCATACGTCACTACTCAGCTTTCCGAGATGAGTACGTATGAAAGAGATCGTACACCCTCCGGGCTTGTGACGTACAATGCGGCGAAAGATTGTCATGACGACACAATCGCTGCATTGGCTCTGGCTTACTCAGCAGTACCTAAGCCTCCGAAGTTCCGTAAACCAAAGAAGAAAGGGAAGAAAAGGGCAAATCCTCTTAAGCGGGGAAGGAGAAACTTGAATGCCAAGCGCAGTAAGGTACGCAACACCAGACAACCCAGAGAGACAGATTTACAACGCAGCCGTCCTCACTGAGAGACAAACACGGCGTAACGCCTACACAGAGGCTCTGGAATACTACGCTGGCGACCATGAAAACCAACTTGAGTACGATGAGCATGACGAACCTGACGACAATTTGACCATAAATCTGGTTAAGATGACAGCAGATCGTACCGCCTCGTTTCTCTTTTCTGAGATGCCAGAACTTACGACAGACCCCAACACGGTAGACGACACACCGGCTGAAGTATACTTGAAGAAACTTTTTAATGAGAACAACGGCTTGTCGATGCTGAATAAGTGGGCTATTCGGGGCTTTCTGGCTGGGCATTCGTATATCCGAGTGAAGCCAGCTAAAAAGAAATTCCGTAAAGAACGCTATCCCAAGATTAGCCTGTTAAATCCACTGTCAGTTACCACATACTGGGCTGCTGATGACACGGCTGACGTGCTGTGGTACGAAATGCGTTACTTCAAGGGTGAACAGATTTTTATTCAAGACTATGTATGGGAAGACGACAACAACCGCTGGATGATTTACACATACGCTATGGAGCATCCAAAAGTCCTGGGTGAGATCGAGGGGATACCAACCCTACACGATAATAACCCGATATGGCTTGATAGTCTGGATTTCGCAGCCGGTAACTGGGTAGCTATGGAAAAGCCGAAAGAACATACATCGGCTATCCCTCCGATTATAGAAACTGCTCACTTACCAGACCCAGAGAACTACTACGGGCAAAGCGAGTTCACACTTAAAGACTTACAGGATGCAATCAACCGTATCGCTTCTGAGCGTCAGCGGATTGTTCGTGAGACAGCAGACCCGGTTGACGTAATTACCGGGGCAGACCTGGATGAAGTACAGGATGACGGCGCGTTGTTGACTATCCCTAATCCTAATGCCAGGGCCAGCCGCTTAGAGATGAAGGGCAACCTCGCAGCGGTATCGGAAACACTAGATAAGATGGTAGAAACATACCTAGCCATTTCTCGTGTTGTGCTGCTAAAGGGTGAAGCGAAAGACTTGCAGCGTGTCACTAACGCTTCAGTCCGTACTCTATTCCTTGATGCCCTGGCTAAGAACACTGTTCTGCAAGATGCCTACGGCAGATCAATAAGCCGCATAGCAAAAGTAGCTCTTGAGATGGGCTATGAGGCTGGGATGGTAACTGAAAACCCGAAAGATATTGATGTACGGGTTAGCTTTGGTTCACCACTTCCGATTGATAAAACTGAGATTGCTAACCAGAACGCGCTTGCGCTCAATGGTGGGTATCGCAGTAAACGGACAGCCGCCAAGCAGATGGGTGACGACTGGACTTATGAGGCTGATGCTATTGCTTCTGAGTTTGAAGAAAATATGGAGCGTCAACAGCAAGCTATGGAGTTGGCGGCTTCGTTCCAAGAGCCTATGCCTGCTAACGAGAGCAAAAAGGCTAACGAAAAACCACAAACCAAAAATGAAGAAAAACTTGACAATTAAGTTTTCCGTGATATACTGAAAGTAGGGTGTTCTCTCCCTCTGGTTGCGGGTAGGGGTGACTTCGGTTGCCCCTCAACACTCTACAAATAGATTTATTAGAACTATAATTACTGTTAACTAAAGCCTAGCATGGATGCTGGGCTTTTTTCATTTAAGCGTAGTGGACTACGCTAGTCTTAGGCATGGATGCCGGGAGATAATACTTAATGAGTTATTTTCGTGAAATTACAGATGATGACGGCAACGTTACTTATGAAAAAGTAGAGGACGTGGACGTTCTCTCATCGCTGGAAATCCCTGACGACGTTGTATACAATCACACAGCCTATCAAAAGGCTGTTGATGAGAGTGTGAAACGCCGGAAAAAGATTACAGAACTGCAAGAGGAACTTGCGGCTCTCGCCAGCGTTGACGACTTGCCGGAGACTGAGGGTGAAGGTGTGGACACGAACACCCCAGCTAACGAACCTGCAACACCTCTGGATAAAGACGCGCTGTACCAAGAGTTTCGCCAACGGCTAGTGCAGGAGCAACAAGCTGAAGCGGCGGCGGCGGCAGAGCGTCAGACAACATTGAAGGGTATCTTAAAGGAGCATAAGCTACCCGATGAGATGTTGAGCGTGTTGGAACACGCCGATAACCCCCAGGTGGTAGCAGAAGCGTTAGCTAAGTCATCGTACCGCTTTGACGACTATGTAAGCGGTGGTGAAGGTAACTCTACATCGCTAGAGAATACTTTTGCGAGTGCTTTGAAGGCACTTGACTTAGGGGATTAACAATGGCAAGTTTGACTGGGTTAGATCAAGTATTTGGCAGCGGCCTTGACCTTATTCCACATATCGAAATGGCTGCTTTGAAGTACGTCATGCGCAAGTACACGATGGTACAGCGTGTGAAAACGATGGGCGACATGCGCGGGTGGAACTACCGGAAAATCTCTGAATACCTCCGGCCTGAACGCGCTACCAGCCTGAGTGAAGACACCGCAATTCCTGTCCAGACAGTGGAACGGGCGCGTAAAAACTCCATCAGTCCTGCGGAGTGGGGCGCTCGTCATCGGATTTCTGACCGGCGTTCAGACACCGACCTTGAGAACATCGTAGCTGATACGATTGAAGCTCTGGGTAAGGGCCTGGGAGATCGTAAAGAACAACTGTTGGTCAGCGAAGCTCTGAGTACCTTCTACGGCGGCGCTCTGGGCAGCACGACAACGGACTACTCCATTGACCTGCCTGTGGCGGCTCAACACGAGTTCCGTAAACGCTCTCGTAGTGGTCAGTTGTACCACGTTATTCATCCCTTCCAGGCGCGAGAGGTCATGACTGACCTTATCACGTTCTCTGGCTCTGGGGCTGGCGCAAATCTGGACTTCCGTAACCAAGCAATCAGCGGGTGGACTGTTCCTGGTTTCGAGGGGCTGAACATCGCCATCTCTGACTTCCTGCAACGTCACATCAGCTACAAGATTGCTGTCTTCGGTACGGGTGGGACATTCCGGTTGCAGATCGGTGACGGCTACACCGTTGGCGAACACATCACAGCGGCTATCACTGTCAGCGCAACACCGGCTACGATGGTGAGCAACATTAAGACCGCCCTGGAAGCTCTGACGCTGGACGGTAACGGTACGTGGACAGTCAGCGGCACATCGATTGATGACATCACCGCTACGCCACCTACCACCCTCCTGAGTGACGCTGACAGCGAAATGCAGGTAGCGGTAGACTATGACAATCCGACTGTTCCTGGTGAACAGACCGCCTATGACTTGGTTACAGGCGTGTCGGGTGGGCCTTCCGACATCTTCGGTGACGAACTGGGTGTGCAGGTGTACGAGAAAAGCGCAACTTGTAAGTCGCTGCTCTTCTACCGTGACGCGCTCATTCATGACGTGCGTAAGCCGATTAAGGCTTTCTTCGAGTTGACAATGCAGGGACGTACCGCCGAGTATTCGGCCTACGAAACCTACGGCGTTGGTGACTGGCGACCTGAGTTGGGTATGACCATCGAAACCAAATGCAGTAGCGCCCTGGCTGTTGGGTAGTTGACAATCTCATAATAATTCTGGGGGTGACGTATGGCTGCACGTAGCGGTATGTCATCCCTGGTTTCGTATCTGAGGCAGTACGGGCAGGCTGCAACGGATGACGTATTCTATGGGGTGACTTATTGGACAGATGACCAGTTGCAAAGCATCCTTGATGGGCAAGCGATGTACGGCAAAGTTCGTCTGCTACCAAGAGACATTGACATTAAAATCTTTGCCTTAGACCTCCCACGCCATTACTGGGTAGAGGCTGATACCTTTACTGTGTACGATAGCGATGACACGGTAGTAGCTACATCTGCTACTCTTAATGAAGAGCAACGGCTACTTACCTTTACGTCTGCTTTAGAGGAAGACGAATACTACTACATCCAGGGTACGTTCTACAATATGATCGTAGCGCTGGCTGAATTGTGGGGGCAGAAAGCAGAACAACGTTCCCAATTCGTTGACTTCAAAGCTGGCAATAACCGTATGTACATGAACCAGGAGTGGCAGCACTGCGTTGATCGTGAGCAATACTATAGACGCAGAATAGCTAAACGCTTCCCCAGAACTAGGAAAACCAGATGGGCAACATGACAATGGCTAATCAGGTAGAGTGGATGCGCTACCATGTGGAGCGCGAACTACTCCCTGATACCTGCCAAGTGTACCCGAAAACTGGTGCTAATGCTACCATCTCTGGGCCTGGGATACTGACTTCTGATACGCCAGCGGCTAAAACGTGGCGCGGGGGTACAGACATCCCCTGCCGTCCTGATTTATCGAGAGCGTTTCGCCCTGGGAGGCTTAAGACACAGACATCAGAAATTGACGAATACAATCTCGAACTGCCTTATGACGCGCCCATAGCACCTTCTGACGTGGTGGTACTGTCAGACGGTAGGCGCTACGAGATTTTGAAAGTGAAAGCTGTCAGCGATTGGCTTGTAACTATCGAGTGCTTGATAGAGGAAATAGGGGTGGGCCTCGATGATTAAGATGAAGCTGAAAGCTGATTATCGTGAAATGGTTCGCATAGAGAAGAAAGTCCAGAGCAACTGTGATGAAGCGGTTGTAGAAACGGCTGAAGCTCTGGCGAAGTATATACGCGCTCACTGGACACCCGGCTCTCCCCCTGCCCCAGTAGGCAAACCGCCTGCTAGGGACACTAAAAACATGGACAGTGCAGTGAGGTACGATAGTACGGGCCGTGATGAAAAAGGTAAGTATCGGAACAAGAAAGACGCTTCGGTAGCTTTCGTTAAGATCGACACAGAGCAAGGGGATAAACCTAACGGTAGAGGGCAGTATGCCAGAGCCGTACAGGAGCGACCCGGCTTTGAACGTCCATTCATCGAGCCTGCGATAGAAGCACTGCAACCTGTGTATGTAAATATACTTAAGAGAAAGAAGTTGCGATGAGCCTACAACAGACTGACGCAACTGTTTTGAGAGAAACCCTATTAGACATTCCTGACGTGCTACCTCTTGTAGTCGATGGTACTGAGTACAAGATTTTCTGGGAGCATGTACCGGAAGATGTAGACTTGCCCTATATCGTCATGTTACACCTAACTGGTGGTGAAGATGACGACGCGCAAAGCAGGGCAACAAATACCTTCTGGACTGTGGTAGGTGTCACCGCTGACATGACTACCGCCTCAGAACTGGACAATGCCATAGACCAGCTACATCGTAAGATGCCAGTGTCAAGTATTGACGGCGTTTGCGGGTACACATGGATAGCACGCCAATTTCCTGTATTTAATCGTTTCGTAGTCTCAGGTAAGCCAGTCTTTGAGGTTGGTGGAATTTACCGGCTACGATTGTCTATAGGGGCTTAACTATGGCTTGTTCTACAGTAACAACTCGTATTACCTCGAAGGACATCCTTATTCAGTTTTTACCCTGTGGTGCTGCTGGTACGCATGTGCAACACCTGTACATGCACGCAGACGTTTCAGGGGGGAGTTTCAAGCTCCGTGTGAATGGTGAAGAAACGGCGGCTATTGCGTATAACGCGACAACGGCTACCATGATTGCCAGCATCAACACGGCTTTGGACAACTTGAACACTCTGTCTGCTGGGGATATTGTTGCTTCGGGTACTGTGCAGACTGACATCACACTAACGGCTACGGGCCTGGGTAGCGCCTGGGTTTCAATCCTGGTGTCTGACGACAGCCTGACTGGTAATGCGACTGCTGACCCGAACTACACGACAGAAGTAACGACGCAGGGTAGTGCGCTCATTACCTTGTCGTCTGACGTGAGTTCGTTTAGTTTTGAGGAAACCGTAGAGACTGTTGATGTCACTGCGATTTCAGAGTATGAAGCTACTGAGATCGACGTGAAATCCAGCATGACATTCTCTATGAACATATACAAAGCTAACCAGTCCTGGGAGCATGTGATTTTTGCTGGGCAGTCCGGCATTCTTTATGTGTATCCCGAAGGAAAGTTTGACGGTAAGCAGTATTTTGCTCTCAATGCTTTGATCGAGAGCGTGTCTGAAGATTATCCTGACCATGAGAAAGTGGAAAAGGAAATCTCCGGTATGCGCCAGGGTGCTATGGTTGCTCCGTTACGCAGCCTGTACTACGCATAGGAGAATTAGGATATGGCTTGTTCAACAGTTACTACTCGTATCACCTCCAAAGACATCCTTATTCAATTCTTATTATGCGGCGATGCTGGCACACACGTACAGCACTTCTACTTCCATGACGATGTTACAGCGGGTACGTTCAAACTGCGTGTCAACGGTGAAGAGACAGCGGCTATCACCTTCTCGGACACAGCGGCTACTCTCATCACCAACGTTAATGCGGCTCTGGACGCGCTGAACACATTGACTGCTGGCGACTTGGTTTTGTCCGGCTCTGATGTCACCGACATGACGCTGACTGCTGCTGCTGGAGGGTGGTACACAGTCCTGGTGTCTGATGACAGCCTGACTGGAAACACAACAGCAGACCCCAACTACACGACAGCAGTCACCACACAAGGTAGCGAGTTGATTACCCTGTCCTCAGACGTGAGTTCGTTTAGCTTCGAGGAAACGGTGGAAACCGTTGATGTTACCGCTATTAGCGAGTACGAAGCTACAGAGATTGATGTCAAGTCAAGCATGACCTTCAGCATGAACATCTACAAAGCTAATCAGAGTTGGGAACACGTCATTTTTGCCGGTCAGTCCGGTATTCTATATGTGTACCCAGAAGGCAAGTTTGACGGTAAACAGTATTTTGCGCTTAACGCGCTCATCGAGAGCGTGTCAGAGGATTACCCAGACCATGAAAAGGTGGAAAAGGAAATCTCTGGTATGCGTCAAGGCGCGATGGTAGCACCCCTCCGTAGTCTCTACTACGCATAGGGTAAAATTCTATAATGTTATGTGGCGGCTGTATACCTATGCAGCCGCTATATCTTTTTATTAGGAGAACATCTTACAATGGCAGAAGAAAAGAAAATCCGTGTGCTGGCAGATCGTTGGACATACCAGGACTTCTTATCATTTATGCAGGCTTCAAACACAGGCAACCTGGAAATGCAGTACAGCCTTGTGGAGCGTGCTATCGTGGCCTGGGACTATGACGTGGACTTGGCAGGGCCAGACCCAATGATGGAACTCGGTGTAGCAGAGAGTACCAAAGTTCTGCGTACAGTCATGGAGATGGTAAATGCCCTGGCTGAAGACATCGACTACTCACACGTCAAGGTTGACTTTTCGCCCTGGAAAACTCGCACATTCCTTGAATTTGATCGTGCGCGGTCAGAGGGTAAATGGGTAAAGGTTGAACGGATGCTGCACGAGGTAGCCAGCATCGAAGGTGTATCGGATGCTAACCCGTTGTCAATGGAAAACGGTATGCGTATGTTCACTGCCGTTCAGAAAGCGTATGAGCGTCTGGTAACTGGAAAAAACTAGACGATGCTGTCTATTTGGCGCGGGTGTATGAGCGTGAAATGGAACATCTGACCGCGCTACGTGTCATCAGAGTGCGCATGTGGGAAATGGGACATTCCTTTGAAGAGATTGACGATATGAGCCTATCTGATGTAGGTGATGTCCTGGGGTACTGGGGTGAAAATTCCAGAGCCGATGCCACATTGAATAGGCAGCGCAAAAATCTAAAGAAGGGTAAGAAATAGGATGGCTGAGAGATTAGCGTATCTTGAAGCCGTAGTTGGCGCTGACATTACACAGTTTCGTAAGGGTATGCGTGACATCAGAAATGATGTAGGCATACTCTCAGAGACTATGGGAGGTCTGGGTAAAATAGGTCGCACAATGACCTTTACCCTGACTGCCCCACTGGTAGCATTGGGTAGCATGGCTGTGCAAACGGCTGGTGAATTTGATGCTGCTATGCGTAACATCAACGCGATTGCTGGCTTGCCGGAAGCGCAACTAGCAGATTTAACCCAGAGAACACTAGAGTTTGGTTCTGCGATACGCAGTGGGCCTATCGACAGCGCCAACGCTCTGTATACTGTCTTCAGTGCCGGTCTTACTGAGACAGAGGCAGCTTTCAGCACAATGGAGGTTGCAGTTAAGACGGCAGAGGCGGGGCTTGCAGACTTAGAGACTACAACAGAAGGTCTGGTAGCTTCCATGCTATCCTACGGTGATACATCAGAAGATTTCGCATGGAGAGCCAGTAACGCGCTAACAGCTATGGTTGCTGTCGGTGTTGGTTCTATGGAAGAGTTCGCCGGGGCTGTAGGTAGGGTGCTACCAACGGCAGCGGCGTTAGACATCAGCATTGAAGAGTTGTACGGTGACATGGCGTTCCTGACGCAGCGTGGTCTTAGCGCGTCAACAGCGGCTACGTCCTTAAACTCTGCGTTGACTTCTATGGTCAAACCTTCTGAGGCTATGACAGCGGCATTTCAAAAGCTGGGGGTAAAAGGGGCTGAAGAACTAATCCAGCAGATGGGTGGTGTAAACGGGGCGATACAGGCTCTTATTAACACTTCAGACGGCTCTCAGAAAGCCATTCAAGCCATGTTCAATACGAAACAGGGCGCTAGAGCTATCAACCAGTTTGCCAAATTTGGCGACCAGTGGGTAGCAGCTATGGATGAATTTCAAGGGAGCTTAGACGGCGCTACTATGCGTGCCTGGGAACAGCAGATGATGTCTTTCGAGGCGCAATTTGGCCTAATGACATCGGCGCTACAAGCCCTGGCTATCGCTGTCGGTTCGCAGATCATACCAATAATCACACCACTAATCCAGAAGTTTACAGAGTTCGTAGGGACACTGGCGACGGCTAACCCAGAGCTAATACAACTTGGCGTGCTATTCGGCATGGCGGTTGCGGCGGCTGGGCCTTTGCTGTGGCTGATTTCATCCCTGGTTACTCCGTTCACGCTGGCTGCTGGGGCTGTGGCTGTCCTGGCTGGTGCATTCGACAACGACTTTGCCGGTATCGCTACCATCGTGAATGACACCATTAACGACATAATCGGTGACATCCAGCCACTTAAAGACATCTTTGATGAGTTCATGAGTATTCTCTACCCAGCAGAGGAAGAAACGCCTGTGCTTGACTTCGGTCTGGGGGAGGTGAACACTAGCAAACTCATAACTGTGACAGGGCCTACGTCTGCCTACGCTATCTTTGAAGAGCAGGGCTACGGGGATTTAATGTCATGGGAAGACTTTCAAGCTGCTTTAGTAGACCAGGGCTGGGAAGGCGGCGCTATAGAAGTTGGGGATAACTTCACCATCGACGTACAGGACAGTAACTATCTGTTCCCCACGTTGCAAATGGTACAAGATGTCTTCAATGAGAACTATGGCAAGGGCTACGGGCCTATGGAAGCGAATATGCAGTGGGACTTCAGCAGTAGGCTCAATGAGGCATTCGCTAGAGTATGGCCTAAAATCCAGTTGAAGCTAGGGGAAATCTGGACTAACGTCACGACATGGGTTGATGACAAAGCTGGCGCTCTGCTACAAGGTATCGCAAACTGGTTTAGCCCTGGCGAGGGTACAGGCGATACGCCATTGTACCAAGCCGTCAAGTTACTACTGGACGGTGAAATCTGGCGTGCTATCGACACGATTATACCGGGCCTGGGTACTAAACTACAAAACCTGATAGGCGGTGACTGGGGAGCGAAGATCGGCGGGGCATTCCCTCAGATTTCGGCTGGCCTCTCGGCACTGTTTGACAACTTCATGGTCTGGGCGCAAACAGAAGGTGTGCCTACCCTGGCGCGTGTGGCTGGCTACTTGGTAGGAACACTTGGAGCTAAAATAGGTGAAGGCTTAGGAGCGTTGGGCAGCTTCTTAACTGGCGGCGGTGCTGAAGAGGGCGCGGCTAGTGCTGGAGAGATGATCGTAGACCCATTTATGTCCGGCTTCAATGATGCTATGGAAGCACAAGGCGTAGAGGGTTTCGCTGATAAGTTTGTAACCGGGATTGCAGGGGCATTAGGTGGTTTCATCCTACTTAAGAAAGGGCTATTCGGAGGCGTAGCATACGCTCTCAAGTCTGCTCTGCTGTTGGCGTTCAACGCCATTAAGTGGGTTGCGCCTATGTTCGCAAGCGTGGCGAAAATGGCTATTTCTGCACTGGTAGGGGCTATCGGTATCGTACCACTGGCGTTGGTGACAGCGACAATCGGGCTGATAACATTGATTGTCTCGCCAGAAGCACGACAGGCGGCGGCTGACGCTGTGGGTGGTTTCATTGACGACTTGTTTGGTGAAGGCACTACTAAAGCGGGTGTTCGTGGTTTTGAAGATATGTTCTATGAGGCTTTTGGTGGTGCGCTCTCAGCACTGGGCGACCCCAGAGGTGAAGACATCAAGAATATGTCTGAGCATTACCAGCGGGTAATGAACGGCGGGGCAAAAGCGGCGGCTAAAGTTCCTATAGAGGTTGCTACAGGGCCTATCGTTCCTAATAACATGGATGACCATGTTCAGACAATGCAGAACGTTATTAATGACCTATGGAACTCAGGCATGGTTACATCCCAGGTAGCGGGTAGCTGGGACTTTATTATCCCAGAGCCGGGTAACGTAGACTACTCGCATATACGAGAGACAGTCATCCCAGGCTTGATCGAAGCCCTGAAGCTATCACCAACAGACGCAGAGAAAATGAATGTGCAGGCGTTCTTAGCGGCGCTGAACTCTCAGATGGTAGATGCTGGTGAGACAACGGGTTATGACCCACTCTCTAGCGTTGGGCTACCACAGCCTGGGGATATTACGGCGGCGGCTGAAGAGTTGACACCTGAGTTAGACACAACGTTAGCACAATTCGCTAACACGGTAGCTGCTAACATAGGGCCTGGGGGTACGATGGACGCGCAAGCGGTCATCGACAACTTCCTAATGCCTATGCAGGAGGCGTGGTTGCTGTACTTCGGTGAAGAAAGCCCCATGTCTTTGGCATGGTCTAACTTCTATACGGCATTCGACACAGGCGGCTTAACGATGGAAACCCGCGTGCAAACGCTACTCGTAGCCGTACAGACAAAACTTCCTATCATGGTCAACGCGGTCATATCCAATATGGCACGCATGACTACAGCCTTAGATGAAGCCAATGAGATGCTGGGGAAGGTAATCAACGGTATGGAGTACCTTTTCAGCCTTGACGCAGAGATGGACATTAAGATCGAGTTGACCGCCAGTGGTGACGCTGACTTGCTCAGTGGTTCACATGCTATGGGGTTAACACGAGTTCCCTATGATGGCTACGTGGCAGAGCTACACAAGGGTGAACGTGTCCTGACAGCGCAAGAGGCAAGCAACTACGATGTTGGCGCTGAAATGGCTGGGGATGGTGGTAGAGGCGGTAACACAACAACCAACAACCAAAATAACGTCAATATCTACGGAGTAGAGGACGTTGACGGTCTGATAAATGAGCTAGAACGTAGGGGGATTTACCTTACATGACAGATGTACGAGTTTTAGTAGACTGGGACGGTGACGGTTGGGTTAACTCTGGGGTGTCTTCGGACACCCCTCAGAACTTAATACACACAGCACCTTTCTTCCAGGGCTATGAGCCTCTGGGGTTACGTGATGGTGTGGACTACACCGAAACCTTGACTGAACTGAAGGAACAAGGGGCTAGGACATTCAAGATACCATTCTCCGCTACGGAAGCGGAAAAAGGGTACATTGGATATGCGGCGAAACAAAAAGGCTTGCGCAAGGCTGGCGACCCAGCAAACCTGACAGAGACACCAATGACCTGGGAAGACATTATCGTACAACGGTATACCTCGGCTGGGCCTCCGTCAACAACACCGATTACCAACACCCCAGCAGCACGTCATTATATGGGGCTTGAACCTTATGTGAATGACTGGGGTGACTATGTGTATTGTGGGCCGCATTTCGATGCAACCAATGTTCTACAATTTGGTAAGGATGATACGCCAAGCTACGGCGGCTTCCCGGTAACACCAAGCACTGAACACCGCTTCAGAATGCGTATGTACCTGCCTGAATTGTGGTTTTCTGTAACCCACGATAGCGAGGGGCTGTACTTCACACTGTACCTTGAGTTGTACACGTATAACAGCAGCACACACACGTACACACATCACGGACAGGTTACAGACACAATCCGTTCTCTCGAATGGTATCAAATAGACGAAACGTTTACTCCTGGTGCTGGTGAAGACTACTTTGTGTTTTCAGTTAAAATCATCTCTAGCTACTACAAGATGACAGATCGTGCAGTGTGGTACACTACCCCAATGCTAACGTTGTCGTCTGACGATGACACAGAGTTTAACGGTGGGGATGAAGCGTTACCGAGTGGGGAAACATGCACTATAAAACTGGCTGCTAATGAGGACGGTTTCTTTAGCTTCCAGGCTAGGGCGCTAACCGGAACACCAACGCTGACAACAAAGGTCTACACCCACCCGCTTACGACATCAGTAGCTACGCTTGAGGACACGCTGACGACAGACCTTAGCGATGGGGAGTGGCACACGGTAGAAACGGTAATATCATCTGACACCGTTGACCGCTTTGTAGCGGCTCTGCTTACCGTGAGCGCAGACAGTGAGATCGAGATAGGAGCGTTGACTTTTGCAGAGAGCGATAGTCATGTACCATTCCACGTCTACAAGGACGGTAGCTCTTCCTGGGAAAATATCACTGATTACGTACTTATGGCAGATTGGCAATCAGGACGTAAGTCAGAGTTTGATTACCTAGTGTACGAGGGTACAGCTACTCTCGTGCTGAACAACGACAGCCGTATATTTTCACCGGAAAACACCAATAGCCCACTATACCAGAAGCTAGATCAAAATAGGCTGGTTCGTATCCAGGCGCGGAGTGGGCCGTCTGAAGACTGGGTGAATATGTGGACAGGCTGGACAGACACCTACACCCTTAATGCTGGGAGAACGTCAAACCGGCAGATGAAGCTAAAGTGTAAGCAAGGTCTGTGGCGTATGAAGTCGGGTACACTACGCCGTAACGTGGATATTGACACAACAACCCCAGAACTGATAGCCAAGATGCTGGAAGAAACCGGCTGGCTAATCCCTGATAAACCTGTGTTGTCTGTGGTGGGTAACTCTTATGTGCAAGGCAAGGCTACAATCGTGGACTTCACCCAGGCGTTCAGCCATATCGACACCGGCTTAAATATCATTAAGTCGTCTAGTATCGACTGGGATAGGGACACAAAGGTAGAGAAGATCATCAAAGAAGTTCTCGAAGCTGAGAACGCAACGCTGTTGATTGATCGAGATGGAAACCTGCGTTTCTATAACCGGACACATTACGTTAACCCGGTTGCAGATGCTACCATAAACCTATCTACAGAGGCGGTCACGGCTACGTATGAGTATGGCGAAAACGTTATTAACCGGGTGGTGGTAGAAGCTAAACTAGACCCAGACCAGAGAGACAATGCTGACAACGCCTATGAGAGTACAACACCCATACGGGTTGATCGTGCCGTCAACAAAAAGAAGTATGCCAAGAGAATTGGGGTAAAGACTAACAGGGCATGGAGGCGTATGCACTACAGACGGCGTGGTCAACGTAAGCAGAATGGTTTGACTGAGGTTGTCTTGGACATGCGCAGGGCAGATGACACACCAGAAAACATTACCCACCTTAGCCCGATTGTAAGTACGTGGACTATCTCTGTGAAGCGTATGGACACAGACCCGCGCAACTCTTCAGACCCTCTGAAAGAGGTGGAAGAAAATCAGCGGAAAAAAGTGTCTTTCCGGCTAAGTCAGAATTTTGCTGGTGACTACATAGTCAGTATTGAAAACCGTAACAATTTCGACGTTTTTGTTGACCTAGCGATACCAGGAACAAAGCTAGAACGGGGCAATAAAAAGGTGACGGTGATAGAAGACGAGCAAGCACAGAAGGCATTTAACGCTGTGCATGAGAAGGTCATCAAAACAAGTGCGCTGACTGACAATCTGTACACAGAGAATTACGCGCAATACCTGTTAGATCGTAGAGCGTATCCTAAAGGTGAGTTCTCTAAGTTCAAGCTGATTGACGATGGTACAGCTACATTCGCCAACATGCTAACGTGTGAGGTGGGCGCGGTTGTGAGCCTAAGCGAGAGTGAACACGTTTATGAGCCTGCTACGATGTACGTTGTGCTGGGAGAAAAAGCACGCTGGGATGATGTCTTAGAAATCGAGTACACCGTAGCTGAGTTAGACGAGCGACCTTTCGCAGTTGTAGGGAGTTCCCTAGCTAATGAACGGTGGGTAGACCCAGACCCAGCGAACCTGCTAGATTTTTATAACCCTGTGTCTGAGGGCTTCGGGCAAATTCTACACGTAGATGCTCCAGACAACCCGGCTGGTGACATGAAACTTGTGTACAAGCTAAATACCCAGTCAGGACACATGAGAATGGGATGGGGAGAAAACTTCTTACGCAAGATAAAAGGGCCGTTCACCACAACAGAATGGGGTGACACCCGGCCTAATCGTGTAGCCATACCACCAACAGAAGGGCTTGACCTGGAGTATGCAGAGTTCCTAGAAGCTCCTACAAATGAGTTCTTCATGATGGCTACAGACAATTCAGGCACGTCAAAAGTACCCCTATTGAAGATGCCTAAGTATGCTATCGACAGCTTTTACATACTGTTGGGTGCATTCCCTAACGATGCTGGGGTGACTTACGTTGCTGTGGACACAGAGCCGGGGCTAGGTGGTACGCCGTATCCTATCCCGACTGGGAACAAAATACAGTGGTTCACATTCTACGGAAACACAAACTACACCCAGACAAACAAGAAGTTCGGTTTTGAAATCACCAGCACTGAGAACTTACTTGTAGGTGGTGTCATGGGCCGAAAGGACTATTACCCAGCAGGGCAACGCCACGCACTGATACCAATAAGCAAGGGTATCGAGTGGCTGTATATGTACTTTTGGCTGCGTGTACCTGACGGTATGCCTAATAGGTACATCGGAGGGGTAAGCAATGACACTGTGTTCTATCCTGGTAGCGGCTGGTGGTCTAATTATAACTGGCCTGAGATTGAGATAACCAGCGAGTGGACGATGTTTGAGCGGGTTATCCGCAATACTAACTACGCCACTACCGGAGGGAATTTCTCTTTGTATGTAGGAAAAGCACAGTCAGACGACACCGACCCCTTTACCCTAGAAATCGGGGGTATTCATTTATCACCCAACTCAGGCTTGACCTGGGAAGAGTGCCTTGCAGAGTACGATAATAATTTGAAGGTGCATGTATAATGGCATGGTCAACACCAAAGGACTGGGCAAATACAGATGTCCTGAATACCACAAACCTTAATCTGTATGTACGAGATCAACAAGAGTACCTGTTTTCCAGACCGTATGACTTAGTGTACCTGTCTGAGAACGCATGGACAACAACCAGTACGACGTTTGTAGCTGTTGATGCTTCAGAGTTTGTTGTAGAAGCTGAGATAGCCCCAGGTGCTATGTGGGAGATAGGTTTCTATTTCCCATGTTACAACGACACAAACGCCTACTTCCTGTATTTCGACTGGTATAACCCCACTAGCGGGTACTACCTGTCGGACTACCCAGGATATACCGGGGCTGGAAAAGCGGCTGGTGTTTGGTATGAGCGCTGGACAGACAGCCGTACCCGAACAAAAACGCACGTTATGTATAATGATGTGCTTGACGGTATACTCAACTTTGAGTTGCACTGGCGGGTAAATGCTGGGATAGGGGGTATAGACACTACCGCTATGCAGGGGCAACTCTGGATGCGCGAGGTGTGACCTCATGGTTGATTACGTTACTTTAGCACCGTTTGAAGTTGATGAGCCTATCGTAGCTGATAGGCTCAATGAAATCTCAGACATGATCGAGTGGTTACGAGAGCCTAACGCCGTAGAAGAGAGACTTGTTGTAACAACCACAACGTTATCAGTGCTTCCAGACACCTCGTATTTACATGAGCTACCAGAATACAGCGTTGGCATTGTAACTAACGGAGGGGCTATTAAAGCAACTCTGTGGATATGCGATGACCAAGCCACTGAAGCCGATGTATGGTACGACTTGTTTATAGATGGTCAACATGATGGCGAGATAACACCAGCCACAATGTATAACACCTCTACACCTGTACACCAGCTTGAGACTGGCTATAGACTAATGCATACGCATATCCGTTACTTTAATGTAGAGGCTGGATACCATGTCGTGAGCCTGGGACTGGGTTCAAACAGTGCTACAGCGATACGCATTATAGCTGACGCTTCTATGCTGTCTCTGCGTTTAGTATTAGAGGAAGTAGGATACCCTACTCATGAGGTGGTGTTAGGATGAGTGAGAAAAACTATACTCCTGTCGATATTAGACGTTGGCGAACTGGGGAGAGCCTAGCACCTGAGAAGCTGAACGAAATCTCAGACTGGATGTGGTATTTCTTCAGAGGAAACCACACCATAACCCGGTATACCCCAGTGTCGAATTTGACAGTACCGTTGAACCTAGCTGACCTACAGATAGAAGACTTGCGAACTTCCCTAACAACGTATGGAGGTGGTGTTCAAGTTACTATTATACTACCTGCCTGCTACCGTTCTGGGGGTAACTCCCTTATGGGTTGTAAAATACTTATTGACGACAGTATCTATATGTCGTCTGGTACGGACACGCCAATATCCAGTTACGGAGTATCGCAGTGGCGGCATAGAAGTGCTGACGTTGGGGTATTCAACATTGACGCTGACTATTTCGGGCTTGAACCTGGGCCGCACACATTCGTACCTATCGTAGTTCAAAATAGTGCGACATACACAGTGACACTACAAGCTGGGTTTGAACTGGTTATGTGCGTAAAAGAGATACCTCTACGCAGAAGTGGAGCGTTCAATGACGTTATCTGATGTGTGGACAACACCAAAAACATGGACTGATAGTGACGAACTAACGGTAGCAGAGTTGAATAAGATCGTGGGAAACCTAAACTTCTTGCGAAACGGCAACTACTACTACCGGGAAGTCCCGGCTTCAGCCAGTCCTACGTATGTAGACTTCATCGGTGTCATCTACTGTTACACAGGCATGGTGCATTTCCGCTATGACATCATCGGTAGGACACCGACAACTGAAGACACTATTGATTTTGACATGCGGATAAACGGTAACATCTATTACAGCACAGGAACAACAACTCCTGGCTCTGCATGGAGGTATCGCAACAAAGCTGATGACTGGTACATAATGCGGCTGGAGGGGTGGGTAGAACTAACCCCAGGAAGCTATGACTTTTACCCATACTACGTTGCTGCTGGTGCTGGGTATCTTGATATTTACAGCGGTAGGCTGCTTATAGAGGACTTCGGAGATGGTACAGGAGTACCACCACTATGACCTTGATCGAGATAGAAGTACCTGAAAACGTAGATGGGCCTACCCTGGAAGCTACCCTATTGCTGGTAGCTCCTGAAAAATTCCAGGGTATGGTAACGCGGGGGGATGTGTCTTATGTGCTTATGCGGCCTCCGGTCAATCAGGCTATGCGAACACTGGTAGCGGAAACGTACAAGGGGTTGCTTAACCCTCCTGATGTAGAGTTTGAACAGCAAATGGAAGAGGTTAAGGCAGCGTATATCGAGTACAGAGATCAACCTAATACAACGGCCTGGGGGTTGATGGTCAACGCAGCAATATTGTTGCTATATCGACTATTGACAGACGCGGGATACCGTGATACAATAGATAATGTATAATATTGTACAATATAGGGAGAAAAACTGATGCCTCAATTTATCTTGGATTTAGCAAATGCCTTAACGCCTGAGATCATGAACTTGGGACTGATGGTTGTCCTGGTTCTGCTGCTGGCTGCTGTGTACTTCGTTGTTCGGGCTATTCGTCAGTCAGAAGCGTACAAGCAATACGGTCAACAGATCGACATGCTTGCTGACGTTATCGCCAACGCTATTATCACAGCCGGTTTTGGCGCTGTAGACATGAAACCCTGGGAACAGAAAGCCCAAGAACGGCTGGAAGCGGGTAACGAGTGGATAGACCCTCGCATGTTGTTTGTACTCGATGCGGCAGATCAATGGATTGAACGGCAATCCGGCCTGGATATTCCTATGGATGAATTATTGCAACGCGCTGAAGCAATTTTTCAGACCATTCGACATGACGACAGTAACGGCCTGGACATCTAAATCACCGTAGCATCATCGAAAGCAAAGAGCCTACCGCTGTGTAGGCTCTTTTATTATAGAGGCGAGACTTGACGGATTACGACTTATTCTACATACGCCATACCGTCTTTAGGAACATCAAAGAAGACGCAAGGGCAGCAGAAGCTATGGCAGAAGAGTACGGTTTCGATGTCAACAGCGTGCGCGGTAGGCTTAGTAGAGCCAACACACCGGGCAACCGTATTAAACTGGCAAAGTCCCTGGCGTATACTTCAACTACCGTATCATCTTCTGTGAAGCGACAAATAAACGTCGTCAGCAGAAGCGAGGCGACTTTCGCAGCTAGACAAGCAGACTTAGAAGACGCAGGAAAGGAAGTTGCTGGGGTATTCCTGGCTGACGTGCATCTCCCATACACCCGCTGGGATGCACTGGACTTAGCTATGCAGATCGTACAGGACGTACAGCCGGTATACGTAACCGGCATGAATGACGCTGTAGACAACGCCGGTCTGGGCAAGTGGGAAGACACACGAAGTATAAAAGGCCGCGTGTGGTCTGCCGACATAG
>Ga0180438_10002156_pt1 | contig 33030 bp, 42 predicted proteins | sample SS_ome_12_FD_132455 | JGI IMG/M metagenome (GOLD analysis project Ga0180438, IMG submission 132455) | Hypersaline lake sediment archaeal communities from the Salton Sea, California, USA - SS_3_D_2 metaG | ecosystem: Environmental > Aquatic > Non-marine Saline and Alkaline > Hypersaline >... | reverse complement strand
GGAAGAATCATTGGAAGAAGAGGAAGAATCATTGGAAGATGATGATGAATCTTTGGAAGATGATGATGAATCTTTGGAAGATGAAGATGACCTTGGTGAAGAGGAAGAATCATTGGAAGAAGATGATGATCTTGAAGAAGAACCGGAGCCACCAAAGAAAAAACGTGGTCGTTCAGCCAAGGCCAAATCTGATGAACCGGAAAAACCAAAGGGCAAACGTGGCAGACCAGCGAAAGCCAAAGAGGAAGCACCGGCAGAGAAACCTGCCAAAAAGGGTAAAAAGGCTGCTGATCCTCTTGCTGCTTCTCGTGCTGTTACCAAAAACCTGAATCAACAGTTGAAAGATAAAGGTCTTTGGAAAAAAGGTTGCCAATTTCTCTCTGTAAAAGAGAAAGAAGCATTGCTCAAAGCTGGTAAACCAGCCGCTGCCGGTGCCAAGAAAGTTTACAAAATTCTTGCCGACAAATTGGAAGCAATTGCTGCTAAAAATTCCGAACGTGCTACTGCCAAAGCTGCTGAAGCTGAGGAACCAGAAACACAGGAAGAACCAGCCGCAAAACCATCCGGTGTACGTGCCAAATTAGAAGCCATGAAGCGTCCGAAACTGGAAAAATGGGCTGCTAAGTATGGTGCCAGCAAAAAAGCTATCTCAAATGCAACCGATGAAAAATTGATTGCATTTGTTGAGAAGAAATACAACGCTGAAAAAGCCGAATAATTCCATACCAGGGTAACAGAGACAGAATCAGAGGCATAGTGTAACTTGCGCTATGCCTCTTTATTATGGAGGCACAACCTGATGTATTTAGTTGATGGGAACAATATATACCATACTGTGTGGCATTCAAGTCCTGTTAAGACTTTTACAAATATTAATAAAGTCTTTATGAGGATGGTTATGACTGTATGTAGATGCTATGGTGACAGTGCGAGCCTTGGAAGAATGTCAGGGATAAGACTTGTTTGGGACTCAAGTTTTGGCAATTGGAGACAAAGAGCATACACTGAATACAAGGCTGGTAGAAACCCATTCCAAACAGAACAAGAATTTGAACAGTTCAAAGAAATTAGACTTCAATTAAAACAACACATCCAAGAAAAAATTCCATTAAAACAAATTAGTATTAATTCATTTGAAGCTGATGATGTCATTGCTGCTATTATTAGAAAGCAGAAAGAAAAAGGCAAACAATCAGTAATTGTAATTGTATCAAATGATAAGGACTTCTATCAATTAATCAATAAAAGCAAGCCAGTCATAATGATTAAGAGGATTGGCAGAGCTTATGAGAACAAAAGGAAATTCTCATATAAAGATTTTGTTGACAAATATGGTATAGAGCCTCACCAATGGTCACACGCAAGATCATTGATGGGTGATTCATCTGATAATATACCAGGCATAATGGGGATTGGTGAAGTATATGCTCTGGAGCTTATTAAAAGATATGGCAATCTTGGTCAATGGATTGATAAACCATCTTTATTAAAACAAGGTGGTTCTGACAGGATTGACAAACTTGGCATCAAAGCGTGTATTGACAGAAAAGGTGTTAGGAAATGGTATGAGTTAATTGACCTTGTCAATGATCATTCCGGTATTAAATTCTCAATGACAAATAACATATACAAATAGGTGCTCAATGAAAAAGGTTGCTATAATTGGCTGTGGTTCATCAGGACTGATAACAGCATATGAACTTGTAAGAAGATACTCACACGCTGTAGAGATTGATATAATAGAAAAAGAAGGAATTGGTGGATCACTTGCTGACTGTGATTCTGGATTGAAGCACCTTAATTGTACAACAGATACACTTGCTTATATGATGTGGTTTGACATTCCGCACAAGATTGAAAGAGTCAAATCATTTATATCAGCGGGAAATAGGTTGTGGGATTTTAGAAATTTTATGAAAAACATGGAACCACGCATTGAAGTGGAATCAACTGTTAAGGAATATTTTCATAAAACAAGGCCAGAAGAAGATTTTGATATAAAAACATACAAAGGTATGGATGGAGCTTTACTGGATATATTATCTGATCAATTAGTGCTAAGAGTTGATATGAGGACACTATTTGCCAAGATGCTATCTGATATTGTGTATCATTCAACATCTAAAGTAAACATCCACAAAGGTGAGTATGCTGGTTGGACAAATAATAGTGCAAGTAGTGATCACCAATATAATATATTTGTAAGGAGAACAGGTGTCTGTACTGATTTAGTACAAGCTGATATTATTTTCAATACATTACCATTCAGTGCTTTTGAGAACAAAGGTCTTGCTAAAGAGAAAAAACGTAAAGTGAGCTCAAACCTTTATATGGTTGTGAATGTTTACGAAAGTAATTTTGATTGGGACTACATATATGTACCAGATAAAGACCTTCCATTTAGAAGGGTCACCAACAACCACAATAGAACAGTAACGGTGGAATTTGTTGGTAATCCAAACAGGAACTCATTTGACATAGCATACGATCTTGGACTTGTCGGTATTGATGTAAATAGAAATGCTCGTAGTGTTGTTGTAAGAAATGGTTTTAACTCAATCTTGGTTCCAACATCATATAGTGATACAAGAATGAAAGAATTGGAAGAAAAACAAATTTACATGGTTGGTAGATATGCTACAAGGAATAGTAGAGATACATTTGCCACAACAATAACCAGAGCGAGGAAATTAATTGAGAATGTTAGACATTAATGCCATTACAGATCAGACAGAATTAAATGAATATATAAAGAGTATTAGTGGAAAAACAGATACCAAAGAATTAATACAAGAGTTTGTACTTGGTATAATTAAGAATTCAACTAACATTCTTGAAGAAATAGATTGGCAAAGTCAAAGACCGGATAAAGGTACAATCTCATTAAGCAATGTAGAAGATCACATTGTTGATATAATGAAGTATCTAATATCAGTAATGTTGGAATTTGATATTGATACAAATGGCTTTGAACAATTATTGATACAGAAATCACTTGTAATCAGAAAAAAGATTGATTATGATAAATTTCTCAATGGTGTAAGAAGAAAAAACAAAACAATAGCATTTGATATTGATGATGTAATTGCTAATTTTAGAAAAACTTTCATCTATTATTTGGAAAAAAGAGGCTTTGATATTGAAGGGTTGGAAGAACTTCAACATTACAGCCTGTTTAAGAATTATAGTATTACACACAATAGAGCAGAGCAGATCAAACATGAATCAGTTGGTGATGGAATCTATTCAGCATTGGAGTTGATAGATGACAATATTCCACTTATAATAAGCAACCTGTATGAGAGATTCAATGTTGTTTTCTTAACATCAAGGCCATATCCACAGTATAGAAGGATTTTAAAAGATACAATATTCTTTCTTGATTATTACAACATCAAGTGTGACTGTGTTGTATTTGGTAGAGAGAAAACTCAATACTTGGAGAATGATACCAAGGTTGTAGCATTCTTTGAAGATCATCCAAAACACGCTATTGAAATGGCAAGCCATGGAATAAAGACCTTTGTAATGAAGATGCCTTACAATGTTGACTATCCATTCAATAACAAGAAAATAAAATTAATAAATAATTGGAATGAAATAAAAACAATCGTTAACAAAATTAAGGAGTGAACAAATGGCTACAAAGAATAAGAAGTTGGATGTAAAAATTTTAACTCATACAATCCAACCCATTGAAACGATTTGGGACATCTGGCAGTATTCCAAGACATATACTGACCACATTCCGCAACCTGATCGTTCTGTAAAAGAGAAGTTGTTTCAAGACCTAATCAATATGGATGTTCCAATACTTGAGAATGTTAGCTTTACATTCTTGTTAGAGAATATGTCCATATCATTCCGTGAACAAATTGTCCGTCATAGGATAGGCACTAAAGTTGGAGACAACATTGGTGTTGACATTGTACCAGATTTTAATTCATCATCTTATTGGTCACAATCAATGAGAATAAAAGACATGTCATCATTTGCTGATGAAAATGATTTCAGAATACCTGACAGCATTGGAGGTGACGGGCAAGCATATGGAGTGTACGTTGATGCTATGGTTGAAATTCAGAATGTATATTCCAAGTTGATCAGCCTTGGCATTCCAATGGAAGATGCCCGTGAAGTCCTTCCACTTGGTACCCAACACAGAATGACTTGGACTGTAAATTTGAAATCACTGATACACATTCTCAGGAAAAGAAGTTGTTGGATTTTACAGGCAGGTTATTGGACTGATTTTACCAGCCAAGTTGTTGACCAGTTAATGAAAATCAGTCCTGTTTTCAGAATTTTAGGCCATCCACCGTGTGTAAAGGATGGAAAGTGTGTTGATTGTAAATATAAACACGAAAATGAAAGACGTGTAGATGGTAGAGATAATTTACCAACATGTCCAATCTATCACAGATTGGGTGAAGATGGTGAAATTGATCTTGGAGCTATTGTGGCTAATGTTCAGCCTGAATTTGAAGAAATACTTGAAAAATGGATGGGAACACTTGGCAGACATGCTGGTGAGCAAGAGATTGATAATTTCACAAATGACTTTTACAGAAGATTTCAACTATACAAACAAATATGGAGGTAAGATGTTACTAACAGGAGTAAAAGGCTATGACATTATGGTCAAAAGTGGCGATGGTGCTACAATTGAAACAGACAAAGGAACCTTTGTTGATTTTTGGGGTGATGAGGGAATTAATTCGCTTGGTTATGGTAGGCTTGGTGACTATGTTGCCAACTATGATATAGATGGTGATTTACTTCATGTTCCAAAAATGTTCAGAGAAGAAGCAAGAGAAGAACTTGCTGGTATGTTGGAACACTACAGTGATATACCAGGTGGAGTTATGTTTTCAAACTCTGGAACAGAAGCAAATGAAGCTGCCATCAAACTGGTAAGGCACTATTATTACTATGCTATGGAGCAGCATTACCGGAATAAAATTCTCACATTCAGAGGGAATTTTCATGGTAGAACAGGATTCTCATTAGCAGTATCAGATTCATATGGTTCTGGTTCATCATACCATAAAGAAGGTTTTGGTCCAATGGCTGATAGGTTTGGTGTATTTGAAGACCTTGAAGATTTGGAAGCAAGACTTGAACATGACAAAACAATTGCCGCTGTAATCATGGCAACCTCGCTTGGCAACAATGTGATTGAAGTTTACAATCAGGATTTTTTCAATAAATTGATGGAACTGAGAATCCAATATGGATTCAAGATCATTCTTGATGAAGTACAAGTTGGAGCAGGTAGAACAGGTGAGTTTTTCTGCTTCCAGAACTATGATCACTTCAATCCTGATGTTGTTACTGTAGGTAAAGGTCTTGGAACAGGACTTCCACTGTCTGCTACAATATTCTCGAAACCAATTGCTGATCACATCCAAGGCCATCCTGGCATCCATTTCAATACAATGGGTGGAAATTCACTTGCTTGCAATATGGCAATCGACCTGCTTACAACACTTGAACACGGATTGCTTGAACAAGTAAAAGAATCAGGTGACTTTATGAGAAAACAGTTGAGACAATTGACTTTTGTCGATCAAGTTGTAGGTCTTGGCTTACATAATGCTTTTTCTTTTAAAGATATTGCCGGAAAGAAAATCAACTCCATCAAATTTGCCGAAATGGCAATGGATGAAGGTCTGTTGATTGTATCTCACAGAGAGCATGGACAGATCAGATTCACACCTCCATTGATTGTCTCAATAAATGAAATTCACACTGCTATTGCAGCATTGTCACGTACATTCACTAACTATTGTGAAAAACATTTAGGAATCCCAAGATGAAAAAGATAATCATAATGGAAGGGTATAATGGTGCTGGCAAGACAACAACAATAAATAAGTTGTTGGAAGTGAATAAGGAGTTGGACAAGGAAAGCAATATCTTTATCCATAGAGCATTCAAGCACAATGGTACCAAGATTCCTTCAAGTATTTATCCAGAACATTTTAACAATATAAAAGAAGATATTGTAATTGCTGATATGTTGTTAAATATGGATGTACAGGGTAAGTTAATTGCTGATACAATCATATTGGATAGATCACTTCCATCAGCTGTTGTATATAATTTTTGGGACAAAAGACAGACAACAACAGATGATATTTGGTCAGATCGTGAACTGATTATACAGATGTTTTCATACTGGTCACATTGTCTGAAAAGTATAGGTGAAGTACACTTGTTCTATGTCCATTCATCAAGAATTCCAGATTGCGGAAGTGTAAAAGAAAAAGCTGACATTGAAAAGAGATTCAAATCATTCTTTGAATTGCTTGATTCACTTGAAGTGTTTGAGAAATTCTTTCCAAAAATTAAAGTTCACTATGTAACTAACAACAGTGAAGCTGATTTAAGTAAAATTGTTAGTGGAATCATTAAAATAATGGATAGTTAATTGGCAAATAAAAAAGACAACAAAGTTGTAAATTTAGGTTATGTATTTGAATTCAAGAATCCACCAAAGGAAAAGATTCCAAAAGGGTGTGATAAATTTGTTAATTTACATAATCACTCTGAATATTCAGCACTTGATGGAATGTCAAGGATTGAAAGAGGTGTACTGTCACTTGATTTGGATACGCTAAGTGATGATCAAATGACTTTGGTTAGGAAAGCTAAAGCAAATAATCAACCTGGTGTAGCACTTACAGATCACGGTACAATGGGTGGTTTCTTTAGATTCCACACAGAAGCTATTGCTCACGGAATCAATCCAATCATAGGTATTGAATGGTATCTTGTTGATGACCTTGATGGAATCAAACAGAGGGACAAGAGTGATTATTATCATGTAACAATGTTTGCTAAAAATTATACTGGTTTAGTGAATATGTTCAGGTCAAATAAGATTGCTTGGACACAAGGATTCTATTACAAACCAAAAATAGACCTTAATACGCTTATAAGAAATAGAGAAGGAACAATTTTGTTGTCTGGTTGTGGTGGTGATTCACCATTCCTACACATTGCTAATGATAAAACTATTGATTGGAAGAAAAAGAAAGTAAAAGCTGTAACACTGGCAAGAAAATTAAAAACATATTGGGGTGATGATTTCTATTTAGAAGTCATGCCCCATAAGTTTGATGAGATTGAAAGATTAAACAAACTGTTGTTGGCTGTACACAAGATAACAAAGATCAAAATGGTAGCAACAAATGATGCCCACTACAGTGAAAAGGATGATCATAAATCTCATGAGGTAATGTTAGCAATCCAAGTCAATTCCAGAATGTCTGATCCAAACAGATGGAAGTTTGGAGTCACCGGATTATATCCAAAGACAAGGAAAGAAATGTTTGCTACATTCCGAAAGAATCACCCATACATTCCAAAAGAACTTGTCTCCAAAGCATTGGACAACACTCTTGAAATACAGAGCAAGGTCCATATAGAAATACCAAAGAAAAGCAAAGAGGAAGTTTTACCACACACCAAATTACCTGATGGAATGAATACAACTCAATATGTAAACCATCTGGTAAAGATTGGCTGGAAGAAAAGAAACATCAAGCATCAAATAAAATTACACTCTAAAAGATACAAACTGACCTATGAAGAATCTAAAAAGGTTTACATCAATAGGTTGAAATCAGAATTGAATATCATTAAACAATTAGGCTTTATTGAATATTTCTTGATTGTACATGAACTTATAAACTTTGCCAGAGAGCAAAAAATTATGACTGGGCCAGGTAGAGGTTCAGCAGCAGCATCATTGTTCTGTTATCTTCTTGGAATAACATCTATGGATCCACTGATGTATGATCTGATGTTTGAAAGATTCATTTCCATTTACAAGGTTACATATCCTGATATTGATATGGATTTTGATATGGAAAAAAGAGATATATTGTATGAGTGGATGGAAGATAGATTTCGTGGTTGTGTTAAGATTGGTACATATAATGTATTAAAAGGTAAAGCAGCAATCAGAGATGTTAGCAGGGTATATGATGTTCCATCAAATGAGGTTGGAGAGTTAGCAGGATATATCATTCAAAGAAGTGGTGGTGATGAAAGAAAGAGTATGACCATTGCTGATACATTCACTGAATTTGATATTGCTAAAGAATTTGACAGAAAATATCCATATGTAAAAGAACATGCTGTGGCATTGGAAGGTATCACAAGGAATCCTGGAGTTCACGCTTGTGGTATTATATTGTCTGATAAAAATCTAACAGATGTTATACCAGTTGAATCAAGAGGTGTACCTGGGAAAGATAGAGTGCTTGTATCAGCACTTACAGGCAAGGAGAATGAAAAACTTGGATTGTTAAAAATAGATGTACTTGGATTAAAAACACTAAGTGTATTTGACCAAACATTACAATTCATTAAAAAGAAAACTGGTGAAGAGATTGATTTGGAATTTACAGACCTTGAGGACAAGGCCATTCTTTCTGACTTTACGGAATTATTGTATTCAGGTGTTTTTCAGTTTGATAGCCCAGGTATGCAAAATGTTGTTGAAGGATTTGAATTTGAATCCTTTGAAGATATTATTGCATGGAACGCACTTTATCGTCCGGGCACTATGCGCTCTGGAATAACAAGTGAATTTAAGGAAAGAAGAATTGGTGACAAAAAGATTCCTAAAATTCATCCTATATATGACAGGATAACAAAGACAACAGCTGGTGCTATTATCTTCCAAGAGCAAATATCACAAGTATTCAACCAGATGGCAGGAATGTCTCTTGCTGATTCAGACCAGATCAGGGTTGCTATTGCTAAATCACACGGTGTAGATGTATTGGCTAAATATAAAGATACATTTATTGATGGTTGTAAGAAAATAGGCTTTGAGGAAAAGAGAGCCAAAAAGTTGTTTGATCAGATTGTTATGTTTGGTTCCTATGGATTCAACAAGGCTCATGCCTCAGCTTATTCCATGATTAGCTATTGGTGTATGTGGCTCAAACACTATTATCCAGTAGAATTTATGGCTGGCTTGTTATCCAAAGAGGCTGATGAAGATAAAAGAAAGAAATTCTTCACTGAGTGTAACAGGCTCAAAATTGAGATAACAATGCCTAATGTAAACAAATCAGATGTAAGTTTCAGTGTTGACAGGAAGAAAGAAAGAACCATTGTAAGTGGACTTGTTGACATAAAAGGCATTGGAGATAAAGCAGCAGTTGAGATTGTAAGCAATCAACCTTATGATGATTTCTATCACTTCTGTGATAACATTCAAAGAAGAACAGTAAACATAAGGTGTTTCAGAGCATTAGCAACAGTTGGAGGCTTTTCAGAATTTTGTTCCAACAAATCATTTATGTATGAAAACATTGAAGATTTAGTGAATGCTAAATCAGAAGCAGCAAGGGAAAAGTGGAACAAGTCAATGGCTGATGCTGAAAAACAACCTGACTGGACTACACCTGAATTTTATAAAATAGCAAGGGCTGTATTCTCTATTCCAAGCAAGAAACACGCATCTGATTATACAAGGACTCAATTGAAAGCTAAATATCCAGAAATATTTAGTAGAGTTAAAACAGTGAAACAATTGAATCACCTGAACAAAAGGATAGTATGGTTGTTTGGACAGATAATTGATTTGAAACACAATCAGATAGGTGATTTTGATAAAGGAAAGCCAACTCAAGAAGAATTAAAGAAAAGACAATACAAGTATTCACCACAAGGTACAAGATATTGTAATTTTGATATAGAGGACAGGACTGGCAAGTTTGTAAGAGTCCACACTCACCCTATTGATTACAAGAGAAATTCTCATGTTCTTGATGATGGCAAAGGCAAGGTTGTTTTAGCTTGCTGTTATACTACAGGATATGATCAGGGCAATAATAAGACTATAAGATTGATTGATGTTGTTGACTGGGAAGATCATATTGAGATGAGGTATAAAATAAAAGAACAGAATGATGAGTTCATGTTTAACAATCCACTTGATTTACTTGATTGGAAAGCATTAAATAAATCAAAAGGATTCAAAACAATCACTGAAATAGAGAAGAATGTTAAGGCAAAATCAATAGGCTATCTGATAGAGTTGGTAAAGCACGATACCAAAACAGGGACGATGGCATTTGCTACAATGACAGATGGACAAACATTGATAAGTCTTATGATATGGGCAAAAACATTCACTAAGCACAAAGCAATACTTGAAACAGCATACAAGGAAAGAAGATTGTTAAAAGTAAAGTTGGCTAAAATGAAAAGAACAAGTCCCAATATGCCATATGCTTTTGAGCTTCAATTGGCAAAATTGGTATAAAAATAATCCTTTACTTTTGCGAAAATTATTCGTATCTTTAAAGGTTAAGAAATAAAGTCAATATTAATATAGGGATATAAAATTTATGGATTTTAAAAGCATAAGACCAGATGATGCCATCCAACACTTTGAAGAGTTGATGGTGAAAAATGTTAACATGAAGAAAGCAGAACATGGTGATTTATTGGAATTCATTTCTCTTGGAGAAGATTATGATGATCCAGACATTGTTCTACAAGCACTTGATGCTCAAAATCAGTTGTATTCATTTTATGCTTCTATGTTCCATAAAGTAAATGAGAAACAAGAGGAATTGGAGACAGGTTATAAACTCTGGAAGGCAGAGATTGAAACCAAAATCAGGTTAAGGATTTACAATTCCAACATTGATAAAGGTATGACAGCCAACAACGCTAATCCAACAGCAAAAGAGGTTGATAATTATTTCCTTTTAAAGTACAAAAACAATCCTACATTCAAAAAGTGGGACACATTGATCAAAAAGAACTCTGATAGAATTTCCAAATTAAGAATCATGAGAGATACAATTGATAAAAGAGGAAGTTCACTGAACACTATATCCAATTTGCTTTCAAAGTGCATTGATAAAGATTTGATTAAACCAAATATGTACAGTGACAATCCTAAGAAGAAAAAAAGAGGTAAAGCAATAAATAAAGCAGAAGAACTCTAACATGGAGGTGCTGTAAAATGGCTGTAAAGAGTGAACGAGGTAGAACAAGTGCCAAAGATAGACTGAGAGCCAAAAAGTCTAACAAAGGCAAAGCCTCGAAAGACAAATGGAAAAGAGGTAAAGATTCATCCGGTGGTTCTGGCGGAAATTATGCTAAAATCGAGCAAAATGCTAATTATGTTTTATTGGCACAAGATGATTTTGAGCATGGCTGGGTACACTGGTTGAATTTACCTGATGGCTCCAGTTTGAGAGTCAATTGTATGTTCGGTACAGAGGATGAAGACAGGGCACGAGCGGCAAGTGAATGTCCGCTTTGTCGTGCTGCCAAGAACAACAAGAACATCTCTGTAAGACATCAATATGCTTTCAATGTATTGATGGGCAAGGTTAAAGCACTACAGAATCCAAAAGGTGGAAAGCCGAAACGGATTGTTGTATTTGACCCTGTTGTAAAATTACTCGAACATGGCCCAATGCTCGGTGGCCAAATCTGCTCAACAGCAGAAGAAATAGGTGATGACATTGATGGTGAATGGGAACAACAAGGAATAGATAACATCACAGGTGTTATCCTTAAAGTTACCCGTGAAGGCCAGGGAATGAAAACCACCTATGATGCCAGACCAATGTTTGGTAAGTTCAAAGTGTCCGGTGATCTAACAGAAATGAACGATTTGGAACTTTATGAATTGTCCAGTCTGAAAGAAGCCAAAGATGCATTGTCCCAAGTTGGCGGCTCAACATCTGATGATGAGGAATTTGAGGATGCTGAAGAAGAAGTGTATGAGGATGATTTTTCAGATGAAGATGAAAAGCCAAAGAAGAAAAAGGGTAAAAAGGGCAAAAAGGATAAAAAGAAATCTGAACCAGAAGATGAAGAAGATGAAGACTGGAATGATGATTTCGACCTTGAGCTTGAAGATTCTACAGATAACAAAGAGGAAGATTGGGATTGAAGTTGAACCAATGTAATCTTTGCGACTTGTCTAAAGATAGGAACAACGTGGTTACTCCACTCGCAACATCAAAGAGGCCACTTGTTCTATTTTTAGGTGATGCTCCAACTACACTTGAAGAAAGTAAGAATAAACCATTTTATAATGCTGGTAGAGATACACCAGGTTACTGGCATAATGAAGTGGTAACACAGCTTGGATATGAGAACAATCATTTAGCTATGAATATGATCCAGTGTGTTCCGAAATCAAGACCAACAGGTGAGCAAATCAATTCGTGCTACACATGGTTGGAGAAACTTTTTCAAGTGTATGTATTCAAACTTGTCATATTGTATGGCGAGATTCCCATCAGGAGAATGTTGGGTGTAAGTGGTAGTGTGAAACCATTCTTGGGTAGATTTTACCTGATTGAAGAATTAGGTATTAAGTGTTTTGCTACACTACACCCATCATCTCTAATAAACAGTGATGCTTATGTCAAAACAATGGCAAAGCATATAAAATTAATGAGACGTTTTTTAAAGGAGTGAATATGCCACATCGTTCACCAACATGGACAGGCAAGTTTAAAGACCTTCCAAACTATGTATTCTATGCTTCATTGGTTGGTCAGCCTAACAATGTTTCAAGGTGCGAATTTATCGCATATGATGAAGAACACAAAATGTTATCCTACCACACCGGTGATTCTACAATGTGTGTTCACATTTCACAGCTTGTTATTAGAGTTGACAAAGCAAAAACAGTTGCCGAATCTACAATTCCAGAAACAGATTCCATCACTGAAACCCATGAATCCAGAATGGAGGAATTGGAAGAAATTGATGATGAAGATGAACTGGACAACCTGGATGACCTTGGTGATGAGGTTATGCCTACAACAACAATTGGTACTGAACCAAAACCAAAAAAGTCTGCTAAAGACTTGATCAGGGAAAAGAAAAAAGGTAAAAAGGGCAATAAATAATGGCAAAACCAGCCGTGACAAAATTGGATATTGATACTGCCATAAATAGCATCCATAAGAAATATGGTAAAAGTTCTTTGTGGCATATGTCAGACAAGCCAATAACTAAAATTGATACATTCCCATCATCTTCACTATCAATAGATATAGCACTTGGTATTGGAGGGTTTCCAAGGGGAAGAATCATTGAAATTTTTGGCCCTGAGTCTGGCGGCAAGACAACCCTTGCCTTACACGCACTTGCTGAAGCACAGAAATATGGATCAGCTGCAATGATTGATGCTGAACATGCTCTTGATCCAATATATGCTGAATCAGTAGGTGTAGATGTAGATTCACTTTTGATTTCACAGCCTGATACCGCAGAGGAAGCACTTGACATTATGTTAGAACTTACACAGTCAGGTGCTTGTTCTTGTATTGTAGTTGATTCAGTAGCAGCATTGACACCAAAAGCTGAACTTGAAGCGGATATGGAAAAAGTAACAGTTGCTTTACAAGCAAGAATAATGTCCAAGGCTTTGAGAAAACTTAAAGGTGTTGCTAACAAAACTGGAACAACCATTATCTTTATCAACCAGATTAGAGAGAAAGTTGGTATTGTTTGGGGAAATCCAAATGATACACCAGGTGGTAGAGCTTTGAAATTCTATGCTTCCATTAGGATTGAAGTCAGGAAGCGAAAAGAAATCAAAGATGAAAAGAATGCTGAATTTGTTAAGGCAATCAACAGTGAAGTAAGAATAAGAAAGAACAAATTAGCACCTCCATTCAGAATAGCAATTGTTAGGATATTATTTGGAAAAGGCATTGATAAGGTTTATGATGTTTACACTAATGGTATCTTGGCAAAAGCAATCAAGAAATCAGGTGCTATATTCACCATCAATCCTAAAATTATTGAGGACACCAAAATAAAAGGTGAGGAAAACACCATTGCCTTTTTGAGGGACAATCCCAATGTTTTAAACAGAATGACTAAATATATTAGGATAAAGTCCAATGAAGAGAAGATCAGCAGCGGAAGTGTTAGCAGCAAAAAAGGAAAGAAATCAGCAGCCCAAATCCTCAAAGAGCGTAAAGCCAAAGAAGCAACCGCTTAGCACTAAAAGGATTGTAGCTGATTCAATTCCAAGACCTAATTATGTACCAATTAAATTTAGGTACATATATGGTAGTGAAGTAGCAACCGATTGTATCCATCATCAATTTGATCATTCCAGTCACAGTGCCAAGAAAAAGAACTTTATCTTTTCCTTGTGTACTTGTAAAGAAATATTTGGTGGAGTTAAATTTAGACACTTAACTGTGAATGATATTGGAATCAAATGTTGTGATGGTTGCCCATTCTTTGAAGATGACATTGAGAAAAAGAAAGTCATTTGGGTACATAAAAGCAATGCTGTGTTGTCTGGCACAAGAGGTGAAGATGATGATTTTCCTAATTTTTGGAATGGTTATCCAGAAAAGCCTTTGGGTCACCAGGTCTTGTGTGCTTTTTATAGAAAGAAATGGAGACCAATGATTGCTTTCACAGCACGTGTTTTCAAGTTGCCAAGAAAGATGTATGACAAGGAATTGATTGAGAAAAGCAGAAAGAGAAGATGATGATCAAATTATTACATACAGCAGACTTCCATTTTGGAAAAGTATCAAATGTAGATATAGATGTACAACACCCTGATTTCACTGATCCAATCAATATCAGGCTGTCTGATACATTTGATAGATTTGACACTATGATTGATTATTCCATTGAGAATGATATTGATTACTTTATAATTGCCGGTGACTTATACGATAGACCAACTGTTAAAAATGCTATCAAGAAATCTGTTGCCAAGAGAGTAAAGAGATTGATTGATAATGGAGTGGCTGTTATCATTGTCGTAGGGAATCACGACACTGATGGTGATACATCTGCTTTATCAGAACTTGCTATTTTGGTTGATGGTAACAAAATGCTGAAAGTCATAGACAAGCCAAAAATTGTTAGAAAACAGGACATTGATTTTTACTGTGTACCTTATTTTGTTGGTATAGAGAAAAAATTGGATGATGTTCTGTCAAAACTAACTGAAAAGAGAGATTTCAAAAAACCTATGGTTGGAATCTCTCACTTGGCTGTCTCAGGTTGTAGAGTTGGACCAACTGAAGTTCCATTGACTGCTAAGACTCAACCAGAGCAATTAGCTGGTTTTGTTTATGTAGGTCTTGGTGATTTCCATATCTACCAGAAAGTTGGTGAAGGAACAAGAGTTGGAAATGGCAACAGAATTTATTACAGTGGCTCACCTTTGAGATTAAATATGGGTGAACCAGAAAAGAAATACTTTAATGTAGTAAGCATTGAAGAAGGTGATCTTGGATTTCCCAAAGACATTGAACAGATAGAGTTGCCTGACAGACAATATATTTCCGGTTCAATGTCCTACCAGCTTATGGTAAAGAAATTTAAGAAGTTAGAATCATCAGGAAAGATAGCTATTGGTTCCAAGATTGTTAAAAAAGGTTCTGTAGTTAAACTCAATTGTGACTGTATTAGAGCATTGTCAGCCAAGGCTTATAAACTTGGTGAACTAATGAGTAAACAATTGCATGAATTAGGAGTGTTATCAGTTGACATCAAGTGGACATTTGCCAAAAAGGCCATACGTGATGATAGCTTCGATGCCACAACATCAATCGAGGATGCTATCAATACAAGGATTGAAAACAATCCTCCTAAAAAGTTTAGTAAAGTGGCTGCAAAAAGATCAGCCAAAGAAATGCTTGATAGTGTCAGGAGTTAGTGTGGAAGATTTAAAAGCTACAGTCAGTTCTTTTTCAAAATATGTAACACAGATAATACACTTTAGCCACGGAAATAAAAGAACCATTGAAGGTATAGATACCATTACAATCAAACAAGGGCAATATACCAAGTTTAAAACTGTAGATGGAAAATTAATTATGGTGAATGACAATAATGTCGATATGATTGAGTGTTTTAAAGAGGATAGGGAATAATGGAAATTATTATTGGTGCCAAAGGAAAAGGCAAAACAACAAAGATTATCAAACTGGCTTCTGAAAACAATGGTATCATTGTCACCACAAGTATGATGAGAGTTGAACATGTGGTAAGAGTAGCAAGAGAGATGCTTATCAAAAAAGAGATTGAAAAACCAATCTTAAATCCTGTTACATATGACAGTTACTTTAAAAATGATTGTGATGGGATGCAGAATGATTCATTTTACTTTGATGATTTCGACCAGTGGATTCAACGACCAACAAGAAAACCAATTAATGCAATAGCACTTAATGGACACGGAACTACCTTATTATGATCACTATTGGAAAGATGAAAATACATAATCTTGGCCCATTTGAAAATGTTACATATGAATGGGATAAATTTTCAGGATTAATTACTGGCTACAACCAGACTAATGGAATGCACCGCAATGGTACAGGCAAATCAATGCTTCCAGATATTCTTACTTGGATCATATGGGAAGAAAATGTGCGTGGTATCTCCAAGTCAGCTATTGTTAGGTCAGGTCTTTCCATGGGATATGGAACTGTCTTTATTCACAAGGATGGTAGAACATATCTAATCAAAAGAACAAGAGGTAAATCCAGTACACTCCAATTTTGGGAAGTAATTGGAGACAAGAAACACAACCTTACAAAGCAAAAGATTACATTAACACAACAAGCCATAAATGGCCATTTGGGATTAACATATGATACATTTGTAAACATATCATATTTTGGTCAAGGTGCCGGAAACAAATTTCTTGAAGGTACACCAAAGACACGTGAAGAAGTGATCATCAATTTCTTTAATATCCGATTGATTAATGATGCTATAACCAAAGCAAAAATGTTGATCAGAATGGATGGGGATGAAATCAAATCTGTCAGCAACAAGATATTTGCTTGGAATGAAACAATAGCAGATATTGATGTTGATGAGATGTCAAAGGAAAAGAAAGAAGTCCATAAACATATTGATGAATACAAAAGAAAGATCAATGATGCTGAAAAGAGAATTGCCGCAATGGAACTTCTCATGACATTGGTAGAAAACTTTATGCAACGTGAGTTGGAGTACAAAAACAAACTCACAATAATGAAATTAGACGTTGATGGGTTGAAAGAGAAACTTGAAGACACCAAAGATATTGTTTCCAATATCAATGTTGAATCATTAAAGTCTAAAATCAAATCAAGAGAAAAAGCTGAAAATGATGTTGAGGAACTGATCCAACAGGTTAATGAAACAGAGGAACAGATCAAAGCATTACAGAAAAAGTACAGAACATCTTATGCCAAATACACTACCAGCAAGGACAACTATGAGAGATTAACTGATATGAGAGTATCAGGAGATGATTGTCCACAATGCGGTGCTCCTATGGATGCTGCCCAAAAGGAAAGAATTGGAAAAGATATAAAACAATTCAAAGGCAATATGAGAGGTTGGGGATCAAAGTGTGATAGCCTCAAGGAAAAGATTGCTGATTTAGAAGAATACAAAGAGGGATTGGATTCCAAGTATACTGAAAAAATTAATTTCATGGCAGATAAAGGTGTATTGGAGAATCAACTTGAAGATGCCTATGAAGCAAGGCGAAATGTAAAAGGCATTAAAGATAAATTAAAAACTAAAGTGGAAGAAAAGAAAAGGTTTGTAGCTGTAAACAAAAAGGTGATTAAACAGATTTATGATGAGATCACACAATCAATCAAAGGTGATGAGGAACTGGAAGCACTTGAGTTGAATATCAAGACATTGAGAGAATTGATTAAGAGCTATGAACAGACAAAGTCACACAACATATCCACTATGAATGGCTACAAAGTAAAAGCCAATGAATTCAAAACTAAGTTGAGATTGTTAAGATCAACTGAAAGGAAAATAGCCGAATCAGAAAAGGACATTGAGGAGAGCAGAGTTAATATTCTAATCAATGAATACTTGTTACAAACATTTGTTGATGTGAAGTATAATTATCTTGATAACATCAACCACACACTGGAAGATGCCATCAATACTAAATTAACAGAACTTGGTATTGATATAAAAGTTGAATTGCTTACAGAGGTGGAGAGGAAATCAGATGATGTTAAAATAGATAAATATGAAATCATAATTCATGATGGTGACAAAGGTGGTAGGGATTTTAAGACCTACAGTGGTGGCGAGAAACAAAGAATAGCTGTTGCTGTTTATTTAGCTTTCTATGAATTAGCAAAGAACAAGAGTGTTGAATTAAACCTGCTTATATTTGATGAAATCTTTATGTACTTTGATGATGTTGGTACAGAGGCTTGTTTGGATATCATACATGGTTTGAAAAGCAAGAAGAATGTCGTTGTTATTTCACATGATGAAAGTGTTATATCATCATTCAAAACCAATGAGAGAGTCACTGTTGTAAAATCTTCTGATGGTGTTAGTACAATTAGGAAGTAAAATGGAAAAAACAAAAGTGATTGGACAATTAGTAGAAAATGGGTCAATGAGTTTTAGACAATTATTGGAATCAACAGGTATTGAAAAAAATAAGTTGGAAAAAGCAATAGCAGAACTTTTAATTGGAAATGATATTTACAAAGGGACTAATGGTAAAGAGGCAGTGTATGAGTTGTAAGGAGAAGAAAATATTAGTTTCTGTTGTAGATGATAGCATCAATAGGGAACTGTTGAAAGCATTAAGGAAAAAAGCCAAGTATGGTACTGATTTCAGAAAGAATATGTCAAGGAGACAATTATCAACACCTATGGGAGTTGGTGAGATACAGATTTCAAGATATGAAAGTACCAAAGAATCTATAAAACAGTTGCCTACAGTTGAAGGTTTTAAAAAGATGTGTCTCAAATTACAAGTTGATCCATGTGATTTATTAGGGTTGGTATGGATCAAAGGAAATGATGACACAATGGAGTTAGTTGGTAAGGAACATAAATTTTGCTCCCAGTGTGGAGCTTTAATAAAGGTGGATGAAGATGAGCACTAATCCTGTAATACTTGGATTTGATATTGACAGTTCCAAATTTGCTGTTGCTGTTATAAACACATTAACAGGTCAACTGTTAGTTTCACACAGACATGTTTCTAAACAAAGATTCTCAGCCAGATTAAGAGAGATGGTCAATGAACTTGGTACTACATTGGAGTCATATAAAGACAGGATTAGATTTGTTGGAATAGAAGATTATGGTCACTATCACCAACAGAATCTTGCCAACGATAAAGCTGAGATTATAGGTTCATTGAAATACAAATTGTTACAGATGATGATACCTATGGTTACTTGGTATTCTGTAAAGAAAATCAAGGGAAGGACTTATATTAATGAGTGTTCTGTTGGACCAAAACAAAGGATTAAATTCCTGTTTGGTAGAGGTGATGTATCAACATCAGGAAAATCAGGAATGCTTTTGTTGAAGGTCTATAAAACATATGGAATAGAATTTAGCAATGATGATCAAGCAGATGCTTACATTATAGCTTTGATGACACTTGTATTCTATAAATGTTTAAGACGTGGTGTGACTGATCATAAACAATTTAAAGAAAAATTCCCAAATGGAATAAAATTGATTGGTAATGCATCATATGGACAGAAAACATTCAACTTGGAACTAACAGAGAAACAGTTTGATCCAATTTATATATGGTTAAACAATCAAACACAACCTGAAAAGAAAAAGTGAGGTAGAGCAGATGTCAAAGGTGAATCCTAAAAACAAGAAGAAACGTAAAATCATCCCTGTTATTGGAGGATTTAAGGCTCCATTGAAAATCCAAAATGCCTATCCTATGGATGCTGCTGCAACGGCAAAGTTTAAGAAAGCAGTCAAGGAACAGACTGTTACCAAGTTTAAATATGCCTACAGAACGGTAGAAGCAGGTGTGAAGGTCATTAAGTCAATTACATATGATATTAAAGCAGGTGGATTCTACATCTCCAAAAAAGGTGAGTTGATTTCATTGCTTGAACCGGAACAAAATGTAGTTGTTGATACACTGGATGCTAAATCACTTGCTGAATTGTTAGAAGCAAGACAGGGCAACAAGATTACAGATGGCACTATTGAAATCTTGGATGATGAAACACTTGAAAAAGATGCTGATGAGTTGGAAGAAGAACTCAGGATCAAGCGAGTGAAAGAGTCAGCCAAGAGAAAAAAGCAAGATGGTGATGAATTTCTTGATGGTTTGGAGAAACATGAAAGGATGGATTTGGATAATGAGTGATCACAATGACAATCGTGGCCCAGGTGGATGGAGGCCAACTGATTCACTTGATATGGGCACTGGTTCCAAAGGATTGACACTGTATTCCTATTGTAGCAAGTGTAAACATGTTTTGTTTGTAAACAGGAAAACAGCTGGAATCATATGTCCACATTGTAAAAAATATACATCTATTGGAGATAAGTTCAAAGATATTGGGGACTTACCTCAAGATGTTGTCTTTGATTCAGATAATTCTGTTGGACATGCCCATATCAGAACACCTGAGATGCAAGCACATATGGATTTCAGGAAGGATATGGAAATAAAAGCATATGCTTTTAAAGATAAACAAGTGGCAAAACAGCAAGCAGGTGAGAGTCAAAGATTCCATGGGCCACTGAATACCAAAACAGGAGAGTTTACAAAATGAGTAACTCCAGACGTGGTTTCTTAAAAAAGTTAGGTATGTTGGTTGCTGCCCCTTCTGTAGCTAAAATTGCTGTTGAAAATGGAACTGATCCAACCGAACTTTGTAGTGATAGTGATACATTACAGCAATGTACTAATGTTGCAACTAAAGTCAATATTCCAGAACTTGATGTTGCTGCTCTTGAGAGAACAATTGATGAGATTGAAAGAAGAAAAAGAGAAGAATCAAGCAATCACATCCAATTAGGGAAATCACAGGTTGCTTTCTCACACGATGGAGATGAAGTTCTTGTAGGAACATGTGAAGGCTTTTCACTGGACTATAAACAACAAATTGCTGAAACATTTATGGATGATAAAGTGATTCAATTCAATACAGGCATGAGAGTACGTGTTGACTTGGAAAGCATCACACCTGTGTTTATGCCTAACCATGAAGAAATATTATGCCACTCAGTTGGATTGAAAATAAAGTCAACCAGTTTAGGCATAGAAGCAGGAGAAGAATTTGAAGTTATTCTTGATAAGGTAGCTGTATCAAATATGAATTACAATGCATTAAACAATTGCTTTGATGTCAGGGGTGAAGTGATGATAAATGAAGAAGGTGAGTATGGTAAAATTGAACTAATAAATAATGAACATGACAAGGTCAATTTATCAAGCGAAACTGACGAAACAGGAATATGGTAAAATTAAACTAATAAATAAACAGGAGTAAACATCATGAACAAGTGGATCAAAGGTACACTAAAGCTCGGTGGTGCTGTAACAAGATTAATCCCACACTTGGGAATAGTTTGGAACATTCTTCTTGCCATCATCGATTTATTAGATGGTGATGGCGGTGATAGCGGCAAGCCGCCCAATAAGAAGATGTTGGAACAACTGCTTAAACGAATTAAGGAATTGAAACAAACCATTTCCTTGAAAGAATCAAAGATTGCTTCATTGGAGCAGGATTTAAAAACAGCAGTTCAAGAGAATCAAAACAAACTTGAACTCTACAAAGAGTTAGCTGAGCGACACGAAATCATCAAAAAAGAAATGAAAACAATTGATGGTCAATTGAAACACGCTCTTGCTACAAATAAATTGCTTGTTGAAGAAAACAAAACATTGGCTGCTACAGTTAGAAAGTTGTCTGCCAAAGTGAAGAACTTTGAAGACCCACACAAGATGATTGTGTATCCAACTGTTGAACAAATTAATGATATCATAAAAATTAATCCAACACAAGTAAGTAGGCTCAGTGAAAAAAGAATGATCCACTGTGTTAGACTTATGGTGCTACAAATGAAGATGGTAGCCATTGGAATGAAGTATAATCTTGATGATGGCAATGTAAGAGAGTGGGTTGGCCACAGGGAAAATTCATTACACTATAGTGGACTTGCCCAAGACATCAACCTTTATAAAGATGATTGGACATATCTTACAGATACTATGGATCACCAAGACCTTGGTCTATTCTGGGAACAAATGGAAGGTGCTTGGGGTGGAGATTTTGCTATTCCTGATGGCAACCATTACTCCACACCTATTGGCGATGGGAGAGAATAAGCATGACGAAAAAAGAAACACCTGTATTTAGTAAAGCGCAATTTAAAGATAACAATGGAGACTTTCTTCCACAAGGCTTTTTTGATCATAAACTTATAAAGTTTTGGGATTTGGACTTTAAGTGGATGTCAAGAACAAAGGCTGAAATATCATCTGCTTATAAACATCCAATACCTTATGTAGTGTTATTTAATGCCATGTGTGATAAAGTTCTTATGTATGAAAGATCAAACAAAGGTAACGAATCAAGACTACACGGAAAATTATCAATAGGTATTGGTGGCCATATTGAACATGACGATGTTGAAAAAGATTTACCAATCAGTTCAGGATTTTGTTGGGCAGCAGAAAGAGAATTAGAGGAAGAAGTTGCTGGTGTACACCTAATGAGTCCTATTACATATCGTGGAATGGTGAATTGGGATGGAGATGCTGTAGGCCAAGTCCACGCTGGATTAGTTTATGTAGGCTATGTTAAACCTGGAACAGAAAATGAAATAAAACCTATTGACTCTGAGATACAGTATTGTCAATGGGAAAGTATAGCTAAATTGGTATTTACAGAAACGCTCATTGAGAGAATGGAGAACTGGAGCAAACTGATACTGCCAGCATTTTTGTAAAGGAAAAATTAATTATGAAAAGACCGACAGAAACACCAAAGAGAATTAAAAGCATCAGGCATTTATATGCTGATACAAGTAAGGAATGCCCCTTTGGAACCATTCATCAAAAGAGATGTGAGACTTGTAAAATAGCAATCACACTCTACACTGATGAAGAAGTGAAAGAGGAAAGAGGCAAAGGAAACATGACTGTGGAACAATTCAGATATGCTTGTCCTGTACATGTATCAGCAATGCTTGCCTGTGGAGGATAGTTTATGAGAATGTTCTTTGTAGCAAGAGAAGGTTATAAACCACAAAATGGTGAATTGGAACAGATGAGCAAGGCCATTGAGAAATTCTTGAAAGATTCAAAAAAGAAAATCTCTATTGGAGACAATAGCCCATCTATACTTACAATTCAGAACTTTGATGTAGTTACTATACCGGATAATGTTGTAGAAAGAATAACGCCAGTATTTAATGAAGAAACTGGTACATACATGATACAAATTAATTTCCAGCCACTGTTGGCTGAGGATGGTGAAGATGCCTAAGAGTGCAAAAGAAATACTTGCTGCCAAGAAAAAGAAAGATGGAGAAATCTTGACAGCACAACAAAAGTTGAAAAAGAATGCTATCAACCCTAATAAAAGGTTGAATTGGAAAGATACGGTCAGGGTGACAATCAATGGAATCATTATGACATCCAACCCGAATCCTGATGATAAGATAGTATTCACTCCAGATTTGATTGACAAACTTGCTATTGCGAAATACACTGTGGTGCCTTGTTATTTTAACTTTGATAAAGACAAGTTGCTTGGACAATCAAGAATTAATGGCCGTGATGTAAAAGATGGAGTGATGAGACTTATTGCTTCCACAACTGTTCTGTTGCCTAAGAAATTAGCAGAGAAATTAGACCAACTCACCCTTGCTGTTAAAGTGTCAACTGATTCTTATCAGAAGTTGAACAACAAGTATGTATTGAAGAATTGTAAGCTACAAAGTGTCTCTTTGATACCGAAAAAGAACGCAACTGATCCATTTTGCATTATACTTGAAACCCTAAAAGACTCTGACATTGAGGAAAGATTAGCTGAGTAATTTTAGTGGTTAAATTCCCACCTTTAAATTGATTCTAAGCCTTAAAAGGGCCAAAGATGTCTATCTTTATGATATGAAGAAATTGTACCATCTTGAGAGGTTTAGAATCAAAATTTTCCCAGTCAAAAAATTACACCAACTCAAAAAAACACAACAACTCGCTGGCCAGCAGGAAAAGTTTTGAAACTTGGAATGAACGGTGAAACAGTGAGAGCCGCACAGCGGCTGAGATGACAATGCGAGAAGTCTGGAATGGACTTTTGCAGTGATCCAGTAAGGTGCCTGGTGTGTGTGGGAAATTGAATAAATGGCCATTGGATTGGATGGTGATGGGTAGGTGGCATTGGCTCAATGGATAGGTGGAGCATGGTAACATAATTGAGGACAACACCAATGGAGGGTTTTAGGACTTTATCGTTTTTTGGGATTAAAATAAAAAAGGGGATTAAATAGGGGATTAAATCAACGGTGAAAGATAATAAATTAAATTTTAAATTCCTAATAAAAAATTCCAACCAAACAAGCTCCAATGGGGTGTTTTTGTACTTAGTAATTTTTTGGAAAATAATTTCTAATAAAAAAGATTACACTAAATAAAAAAAATCCTTGACTCGTAAAGTACAAATCACTATATTCCTTCAGCAGTAAAAAATAAAAACTTTAAATCTTTAAGAAATAGGTGTTAAGATGGAAAATACTCATAGGCTGTACAGGCCACTACACATGTATAGGTACATATTTGCTGGTAAAGGAATATTTACTTTAAAGAGTTTAAACACACAAAACCACCTGACTTACAAGTTTATTGTTAAAGATAATAAGTATGGTGATGGTAAAGTGTGTTTTGCTTATTCAAGAAAACAACCAAACATCAAGACTCAACATAAGTGGTCATACATTGGCATAGTAAAGCCAGACTACACCCTCAAACTTACCAAAGCAAGCAAATTCGCCATTGATAACCTGATTTATATTTCCCTCCAGTGGTACCTTAAAAAACTCCAAGCAGGCACTATACCAGAAAACTTAGAATTTTATCGCTCCAACACTTGTGGAAGGTGTGGACGAGAATTAACCGATGCTACATCTATCCAATTTGGATTTGGTCCAGAGTGTATCAAGATGGTGGATAATGTAAAGAGCATCCGACAGAACCAAGTTGTGGCAACACCAAAAGATGTGGACATTGCTAATGTACCTGTCAATATAAAGAGATATGAAGCACCAAAGAATTCTGACCCAGACAATCTCACACCATATGGATTGAAAGACCCATTGAAAGTGGATGGTGGTTGGTATAAAGTATCCAATAGTGAATATGTAACAGAGGCATCTGATTTGGGAGACAACTTCATTAACCCACTGGATGGTTCTCAGTTTGACTCAAAGACTGAATTGAAAATGGTAAATAGGGATGAAGACAATGACATATTGTCTTATGTCTTTATGTCACATGGAATTAAATTTATTATATTTAACGATTAGGTGGAAGATGATTGTACCAATTGAACACTTTACAGTGACTGAACGGATGGTTATTGAAACCATCATAGAGAATCAAAGTGATGAATATGATTTTTGGCTTGTGTATGATGTCTGCAATAATTGTATTGATTATGAGGGTGGACTTAAATTAGGTGGTTATGATAGACATTTCAGAAACCAATATACAATAACTGATGGTACAATAAGAAGAAATTGGAGTTAAACAATGTCACAGAAAGATGATCTAAGGTTAGCAGTGTCCAGTTTAATGTCCAAAAAGAGACCAGGCAAGTGGACAAGACCAAGTCCTTGGAGTAGTAGAGTTGGTGACCATCTTAAAAGCCCTTCATTGATGATTGATGTAGAGATAATAGGAATACACTTTACCAGCGAACACTTTATGGATTTTATTATTGAAACGAAAACCAAAACAGGTGAGACAATAGGCATCACAGCCAAGTCAGTACAGCTGTGGAGGAATGTAAAGAAAACAGCTAACAGTACCACCTGGTATGAGTTTGAAGTGGATAAATATATAAAGACTTATGGCAGCAATAGGTTAGCCAAATCACTAATTAAACAAATTAGAGCTTACCAAAAGAGATTAAACGATAAAATAGATCCACCATTACCATTCTAATCATTAAACCAGTAAGGAGAACCACCGTGTACTATTACAAAGATGCTCATGGCTATATCAGAGATGCGAGAGATGGAAAGCGGTTAGTGGACACAGTCCCAAAAGATGAAAGAACCACCAAACAAAAGGTTAAGGATTCCTTTAAAGAATTGAGAACCAAAGGGTACTTTGCCAGAATGAACTACATGTGCTGTAGTGGTTGTGTCTGGGCATCAATAGATGAAAAAGTGGAGAAAGTAGTATTCTACCACAAACAGGACAATGATGCCTATTCTGGTGATTGGCTTAAAGAAGGAAAGATATTGTGGATTGCTTGGAATGGTGATCCAAATGAGATAATAGAAGTGTTTGAAGCCAATAAGCTCATTGTTATATGGAATGGTTCAGAAGATTGTAGAATTGGTTTAGTTGAACCATCTTATAACATGTACAATACAGTGACATACACCAAGTATGTAGCTGATAAGAATGCCCAGTTGGAACACGGTGAAGAACTTGTTGTAAGTAACTTTTAGGAGACAGCAATGAATAAATATAAAAGTTGGTTAGATCCAAAGATCACCACCACTGTCACAAAAAAGAACTTTAACGATTTTAATCAATTTAAAGAAATTGTAACACACGAGTTAAAGGAAATGCGTATAATTGGAATTGATGTTATAATTAAAAGAGCCAGAATGGAAAGTGGCATGGATTACAATGAATATCAGACACCACTTGAAACTATCCTGTATTACTGGGAGAATAGAGTGTTCATTACAGAGCCAATTCTTATTGCTGAGTGTATAATTATATCATATAGATTATCCAACCACATATCAAAAGCAGTGCCTAATATCTTTCGATATAACTTTGCCAATGCTTCATATAAGAGTGGTGTTTATAAAGCTACAATGAGGGCTGTAATGGCTGGTGGAGATGGATTTATGTTGTGGAGAAATAGGTACAAAGCATTTCTTGGACAGACAACTTCTTTCTACAATGATTTAGATTACCACAATGGAGAGTTGGATACACTATTGATTAGTTGCTATACTTGGATTAGAAATAATATATCTATCAGTGTAGCAGATGATAGTGGAGATGGTGGCCCTGGAATATGGCCAAAGACGATGAATATCAATACCAACATGCCACTAATGGATGGTGTGATGAGAAAGATTATTGTTGGTGATATTTTAATTAGTGATTTAGTGTACCTTATAGATGTTGTAAATTGGATTGCTTGCGATTTTAAATTAGTGTGGGATAATGATGAACTGACGTTTCACTGTATCCCATTAAACATGATGTTAGAGAAAAAAGTTGAAAGGAGCTTGGAATAATGGCAGAGAACAAACACAATAAAGGTATGGTTGGCAGGGTGAGCTATGATGAAATATTAGACCTGTGGGAGTTGGTTTCGAGAGGATTTTTCGAGAATAAGGATGTAGTGTCCAGTGATCTTACTGACCTAATGAACATTGTAGAAGTCCTGCCAGCAGACCATGAAGGCTCAAGATATGGACATGACGGTGTAAGGGTAGAAGGTTCATTGGAGTATATTAAAGTTGTCCTAAAGATGCTATCACCAATGTTCCATGCCCATAAAGAAGGATACACAAAGCTGGAAACATATATGATGAAAATTAATCCAAAGGAAATTAAAGGCAACAACAATCCTGATGGTAATTATGTGTTGTATGTCCGGTTTGTCGAAGAAAGTTGTCCAACCATCAAATTGAAGAAGGAGTGAATGGGATGTGGTATTATTTAAACCTTAAAAAAGTTAAAACAAGAAAAGGTTCACCAGACATATTTATATTAAGAGTGGAAGAAGAATACAAAGAAGAAGACATTCCACCGATGGACCATTTGGCATGGTATAGTGAATTGAAGAAGTCCACTGTTAATCCTGATCTAATATCCAATATGGTTCAGAGAGTAGTTGGTAAGTTGGAAGCTACATTGAATGAGTTAGATAGTGATGCTGTTATTAAAATTAAACTACCAGGCATTAAAGCACTTAATTCAGATAGCTTTACTAACAAGCTGAGAAGGTGGAGCAACAAGGAATTTAATGAAGCCAATAAGTGCCTCAACTGTGGAAGGATATTGCCGGACGAATTTGAGTTCTGTAACAGTGATTGTATGGAACAATATGGTGCTGGCAAGATGATCTATGGTGAGGTTGAAGGTGATTTAGATAGAGTATTGGAGGACTATTAAGATGGCTGATAAAATAGAGTGGCCAGAGGAACAGAATTGGAGTGATGACTGGGAATTGGAAGGTGATGAGGATGATATGTTATCACAATGGGAGAGTGCCTTTGATGATGATGGCTGGGAAGATGAAGATGATTTCTGGGAAGCCAGAGATAGTTTGGGACAAGACCCAGAGGATGATAATGAAATTGATGAGGTGGACTAATGGCTGTAGTATGCTTCTACACTGATACAGATAGGTATATGGGTTGGAAACACTTTAACAGATATAGCTATTTGGAAGTGAATAGTTGGTTGGAAAGCGGAAATAAAATAAAAGCTAATGGTGTTACATATACCAAAGATAAAATGAAAGAGTTGTTCAACAGATGTTATGATCAAACGAGGTGATAAGATGGATAATAAATATTTTAAAAGAATTAGAGACAACGCCAAACAACAAAGGGCAAACCGGATTAAAAAGATGGCCAAAGACCATCTTGATACACAAAATAGAAGTGGTAACCTGTCTAAAGCGCAAAAGAATACTCATCAATCTATAAACAACAATGATCCAGCATCCAAGACTGATATGTTTCGGATATTCAAGATATTCAGTTAACCAATGGATTGTTTTTGTACTTTAGTAAATTAAAGAAAAATAAAGAAAAATAAAATAATTAAAAAAAACACTTGACTCGTATTATAATAATCATTATATTTTACTGGTTATTAAATATAAAATCTTTTAATCTAAAATAGGAGCTACACCATGAGAGAATTTTTAATTAAAGCACACAAAGGCCATCTTGACAATTTGATGAAACAAATTCAAGATGATAAAGATTCCCTATTGGAAATGTTTAATAGTATGGAGATTGGGGAAGTATTTGATGAAGTAGAAGGGATTCTAACAACCACCATTGACCAGATACAGCAACTCAAGATGGAGAATGAGCAAGACGAGTCCATTGATTGGGATGAAGAAATTAAGGAGCACCCTACCTCAGCACCAACCATCCAAGAGAATGTTGACGATGGTTTAGAGAATATCAAATCCCACCTTACACGAATGATACAAGCCAAAGATGAATTATTGAAATATGACATCGCACACCCTGGTTTGGCAATTCAATACTTGGAAGATAAGTTTTCCACTTGGGCATATACGTTGGAGAGAGAATTAGAGGAAGCAAGGATGATGGAGGATGAAAAGGTGGAACCATCATTTGAGAATCTCATACCACTAACAGATAAACAATATGCCGGAACAAAGTGTATAAATGATGTTGGACCACTTGGATTCTATAAGTGGATTGATGAGTTCATCAGATTGTATAATGTTGATGGTTGGAAGACAATTATTAAGCCAATAACAACAGGTGAATTGGTTACATTGGATGAACTAAACTATGGAGCGCCATCCAAGTATGATATATTAGGTCACGTACATGCTGAAATGATTAGTATTAAAGTGGAAAATGTATCCAACGAAACAGCACAAAAAGACATTATCCAACAATTAGTCCACTACCAAGAACAAAACTATTTCGACACAATGATGAACATCCAAATGCCTGATGGTAGCATTGACTATACAGAAACCTTCATTACACTAAACCAGCCAGTAACTTTTATTAATATAAATAAATAATCTAATTATCAACACATTACAGGAGGCATCATGCCATCAATCAAAGTTAACCCGATCACTTCCAGTAACATCGCAGCAATAGGCCACGACAAAGACTCCAGACTATTGGCTGCTGTATTCAACTATGACACTTCCATTGCTTATGTCTATGAAGATGTAAGTGAAGAAACGTACAATGCCATTATGGACAGTGGATCAGTCGGTTCAGGATTCCACACACACATTAGAAGTCAGAATGTTGACCATGTGGTTGTAGATGTTGATGCTGGTGAAGTAGGTACTGACATTGGACTTATAGAAGTCACCAATTAGAACTTCCCTGACACCCGCAAAGGCTGGTGAGCATTGCTTGCTGGCCTTTTATTTTATCCTCTATTCCCAACCAATTACAGTATTTCGTACTTTAAAAAAAATTACACCAGACCGAAAAAGTGTAATAACTCGCTGGCGAGTGTCCATTGGCACAGCCCTGGTCGCACACCAACCAATGGACTTTTCTCCAATTGGACTGATATCACAATGCAAGCCATTATGAGTACAATCTCCACAATTTCCAGTGGATAGGTGGTTTGAAGCCCAGGAGCATAAGTGGTGTAATAGCCACCAATTGGGCACACAACACCTTAAAGTATTTAAAAACAACAGTTTATACACTGTGAGATATAGCTAAATTATAAGTCCATATAAATTAATAGCTTACACAGTGCTTCCAATATTAAATAGGACCACCAGGTCTTAAATAAAAAAGGTGGAAAAAAGGAAAAATGTACTTTAATAAAAACCGGATATTTTTTTTAAAAACCAACCTCCAATGGACTGTTTTTGTACTTTAAGAAAAACCGGATATTTTTTTAAATAGTGTAATAAAAGAGTAAAGGAATAAAAGGTGAAAAGAATAGGAAGCTATTATATAAGAGGATAAATTTAAAAACCTTCTATTTAATGGACTTTTATATATTTTACCCGTTAACCTTAAAGCCTTTAAAAAAAATAAAAAAACACTTGACTCGTAAAGTTAAAATCACTATATTTTACTGGTTGAAGGAATTAAAATTAATTCCCTCTAAAAACTTTTAATCTTTAATAAGGAGCTACACCATGAACGTAAAAGAGAAAAAATCCGCAGAACTCGCAGCGAAAAAATCCGCAGAAAATTCTACACCTGTGAAACTCACCAACCCTGAAAAAAACGTTTTAAAGGAATTAGGTGAAAAAGTTTTTTACTCCACTGAAAAATTCGGTGGAATGACGGTTCAAGAAATGTCACGTGTATTACCAGCAGCCCTGATTCCAGTCGCTAAAAAAAGAGAATTAGAAACGGGAAAAGAGGTATATTTTAATAAAATTCATTTTTTTAAAAAATATCTAATTATCCGACTTATTATTAACGGGAATAATAAGTTAAAAAAATCCACCGAAATTATAACGCCGCATTTAGAGAAAACCGTTAATCCCTCGCTAAAAGGTAACGCCGAGGCACTGGCTTTAAGACGTCAAAAAGACGCCGAAATAAAAGCCGCAGCAGACCTTAGCTATTTAAAGGAATTAGCTTCACTGGTAGTTAGTGAAAAAGGAAAAGGTTTAAATTTCGATAAAGTTCCCGCTAAATTAAGAAACGAAGCGATTAAGGCTATTGAATCGAATCCCGAAGTCAGGGCAGCCGTAACAGTAAAAAAGACCGCCACCAAAACTCGCAGCGCAAAAAAGATTTTAGCCGATAAATAAATAACACAGAAGTGAATTTCCAGCCTCTTATTTTAGTTAATAAGAGGCTTTTTTTATGTACCAACGTACACCTTTTTCATTAGTGGTGGATAAATTAAATAAAATTAGTGGTTTATAAAATTATAGAATACTGTGGAATAAATACTGGCTAAAAGCCTATAAAATAAACGATTAGCTGTAAATACCACTTATTTAAAAACCGTTAAACTCCAACCTTAAAACTATTAATTTTATTTAATTTAATTAAAATAGCACTTGACTCGTAAAGTAATAAACACTATATTTAAGTGGTTAGAGAATAGAAGGAAAAAAGGAGAAAAACACCATGAAAAATTTAGATGAAATAACAGCCCTAATCGAAAGCACAGAAACAATTAAAAAAACTATTATTCCCGAAATAATCGAAAACAACTATTCCGAAATAATAGAAGACAACTCACCAGCCATCACTGTTAACGATTCAATCGAAATTTTTACCTTCAGCGAATTAAACCAACCCATTATTATTTTATAAGGATCCAACACCATGAAAAAAGATAATAACGATAAAAGAGCAGCCGAAATAAAGAAGGCCAGAAAAGCCTTAAAAAAAGCCGAAACAAGAATAATAGCAGCCCTAAAAAAGACCGCCACCGAAATATAAAGGCCATTATAATGAAACGAATAATTAACACCCTAAAAAGAAAAAAGAAGGAAATAAAAGAGCTAAACACCGCACTAAATAATACCACCACACCAGCCTCTTATTGATTTATAGTAAGAGGCTTTTTTATTTCCCTTTCCACCTTTACTATGTACCCTATGTAACGAAATAATAAACCTAATCCAACCCTAATATATCTCACTCCACTTTATTATAATAATTTTAAAATAAATTATAAATAAATACGAAAAAAATAAAATAAAAAAGAAAAAAAATAAGCCAATAAAAACTAAAGTACATTAATAATAAAAAGGATAGGTGGAAATGTATTAGTATAGTAATACAATGTATTAATAACATTAGTATTAATAGAATAGATAAAAGGTATATAAAAGGAAGTAATATAATAGTGTATTGTAATGTACCTTAAACATCCCCACTGTAGCCACAATCCCTTTTTTTCACCAAGCCACTAACCATTACAGCACTACAGCGGATGGCTTTATCCTTTTTACCAATGCGCCAATGCCACCAGTGCCCCAATGTGTGTAAGTGGTGGCGGGGGTGGAGCTTAGGTGTCCATTGGAAAGGTGTGAGGATGGTGGCTTTACCATTTGCACACGAGTACCATATGGCATAACACCATAAATGGTGGTGGTGGAGTGGCATACCAACCAACACAGCGAGGCACCAATACACCAATAGAGCCAATACGCCAATAGAACCAATGCCAACAGTGCAGCACCAACCAAATCCAACAATACCAGTAAAGGTCATTAGACATGTCAATGCGAAGCATTAGACACGAAATATTTATAACTTCAATATATAAACCAGTTT
>Ga0180438_10002155_pt1 | contig 33033 bp, 33 predicted proteins | sample SS_ome_12_FD_132455 | JGI IMG/M metagenome (GOLD analysis project Ga0180438, IMG submission 132455) | Hypersaline lake sediment archaeal communities from the Salton Sea, California, USA - SS_3_D_2 metaG | ecosystem: Environmental > Aquatic > Non-marine Saline and Alkaline > Hypersaline >... | reverse complement strand
CACCGGGTTTTAATTCGCCGACTAAAAGATCAATTCCTTTTTCACTCAACTCATATATCCATCCTACCGTCTTATAATCGGCCTCAATGGCTTCTGTGGGACAAATTTTATAGCATAGTTTACATCCAGAACAAACGGCTAAAATTGGAATAGGATACGAATCTTTAACATGAAGAAGGGCATGAGGTACACAGTTTTGAGCACAAAGTCCACACATTGTGCATTTTTCTTCGTTGATGGATGGTTTAAAAAATGATACTTCTTTTCTCTTTCCTAATTCTCCTCCTAATAGTAAATACGTATTAGGATTCTCACTATCACCATCCACTAATAAAGTTTTGAACCCATCATTTTTAAACATTGTAGCTAAGTTAACAGCTACAAGTGTCTTCCCCGTTCCCCCCTTTCCTCCAGTCACACAAATTATTATAGGTTTATTTGTCATCCTGTTTAAAAAAATTAAAGATTTTAGATTTAATTTTCAGTTTATCGCATTGAACGGCGTCCCAAACCCTGACCACTGCCTCGACCGCCTCGACCGCCTCCCAAACCACCAAGACTTCCCATCCCTTGATGAGCTGGCACATTCGCATTTTCGATTAACGATAACTTATCCTCAAGATAAAGATCAATTACCTCTTTGACGGTCATTCTTTGGTTGGGTGCTTGATATATTGGGATATTTAATGCGTTTAACGATTGAGCAGCATTCGGCCCTAAAAACCCGATGATTACCACATCAGCACCATTATTACCGATCAATTGGGCCGCATGAATTCCAGCTCCTCCCATTTGACCAACCGCAGTATTTGATACCGCTTTTACTTCTACAATCTTGTTATCTTCAACATGTACAAGCGTAAAACTTGGGCATCGTCCAAATCGACTATTCATATATTCCTTTAATCCCCCATTTCCATCTGAGGGTATCGCAATTATTGTCATCTTAATTCAACCAAAATAATTATAATTTATGAACCATTTTATGAATTATTATTCAATTTAGAAAAAGATTCAATCCTATAAAAAATTATAGATGATTAATTATAGATAATGTTTTGTTTCAAATTATTAGCCATAAATTAATGAACGATTAATACCGTTCTTAGTTATAACTAAAAAATTATGAAAGAAATATCCATAAAGTGTGAAAAATGAGTGATGAAATACCAGATATCGATTTAAAGAAAACTGTAGATGAAGGTCGGCAAGATGCGATGCAACAGCGGATGGAACGAATAAAAGAAAACATGTCCAAAATAAAGCATAAGATCGTAGTAATTTCCGGTAAGGGTGGAGTAGGAAAAACAACTGTAGCGGTAAATTTAGCAATTAGCTTAGCGAGTATTGGTTTACGCGTAGGAATTTTAGATGTTGACATCACAGGGCCAAATGTAAACAAAATGTTAGGAATTAGCCCCGAGATTCGACCTCGAGTTGATCCCGATGGCCAACGCTTTTATCCTGTGGATGGACCTTTAAATATAAAAGTGATGAGTATGGCATTCTTAACGCAAGATTCCGACACACCAGTAATTTGGAGAGGGCCAATGAAGATGGATGCTCTACGTCAATTTTTAGGAGAAGCTGTTTGGGGGGATTTAGACTATTTAGTTTGTGATCTCCCTCCAGGGACGTCTGATGAGACTTTAGACATTCTTCAACTAATCCCTGATGAAAATGTTGTAATTGTATCCACCCCACAAGAAGTAGCTTTGATGGATGCTCGTAAAACGATCGCTATGGCCAACACTATGGAAAGAAACGTGCTTGGTATTATAGAGAACATGTCTGGATTTAATTGTCCCCATTGTGGGGAATATATTAATCTTTATCCTCCTGGGGGTGCTGAAAAAGCTTCAAAGGATTTTAATGTTCCCTTATTAGGTAAGATTCCTTTTGAAATTGAAGTGAGTGAACAAGGGGATCGTGGTTTACCATTTGTTCTGAAATATCCCGAAAGCTCAAGTACAAAAGCGTTTAAAGCTGCCGTGAAAAGAATACGTGAACTTGTAGAAAAATAGTTTAAAATTTTTTCTTCTTCTTTTTTTTGAATATTTGATCTTTTTGTATACAAAATATTTGTATATTATATTCTCTGATAAATGTGCAAATAGTTAAAACTAATAACTATTATTATGATAATTGATTGTAAAATTTCTTAAAAACAAGGTTGAGGAATCGAATAACAACATGCAAGTTCATCCGGAAGTATCAAAATTAATAAAAGGAATAGTAATATGTAAAGAAACAGGCATATATCTATTAGATTTTATTTTAGATTCAGAAATAAATCCGATCCTATTATCATCTTTCGTTGGAGCCCTTTCTCTTTTTGGAGAAGAAAACATGGGGAGAATCGAAGAGATTACAATTAAGGGACTTGATATTCAGATGATCATAGTCAATAAATACAATCTTACACTTATTGCAATAATGGATAAGGATTTTGTAAAGCATAATATTCGAAAAGAAGCAGAAAAGTCTCTGGATATGTTTTATAACCTCTATTGCGATGAAATAGGGGAGTGCGTTGATACGAATGCTTTTGATCCCTTTAAAGAAGTGTTAATCCATCAAATAAATAAATATTTTGAAAATATCGAAAACTCAGAGAATAAATCTGAGATCAAGGATTTTGGTTTTTTTACTGATGCCATCGCTAAGTTAAGGAATCATTCTTAATTAGAAATCATCTGTTTTTCTTTTAAATATCAAATCTCCAATACTTAGTTGAAATATCCTTTCCATTAAAACACATTTCGCTTTGAGCAGATAATATACTTCTTTTTGAGGAATGGGAAGTTTATATAGACTTTCAAAATTTCCTTGCCCTTTGGATAAGATCATCCCTCCTTTTTCGTAGAAATAGTGTCGAAACTCTTCTGTAGAAGTGCTTAAATCGATGCCTGGTGTGGGGCTCGATTCTATAACCTTAACGATCTTATCCAACCCTATCATTTTGGCATCATCAAGAGTAACATCATTTATGACTGGAGCAGAACGGACGGAATATATAATCTCTAACTCAGGTAGCAATTTTTGAATTGTTTCGATTAATAGTTTATCAAATACAATTTCGCCACAATTATCACCTAGAATGAGTAGATGTTCTGTATTATTTAATGAAGCTTTAAAGTGAGTATAATCATTAATGGCAAATTCATCACCCGAAAAAGTTTTCATATCATCAATAAATTCAATTTTATGTTGCGTTGCCATATCAACAGTATTTCCTAAAGCAGATATAATGAGCGCTCTCAATAGGGGATCCTTCGCTTCATTAACAATATGTTGAGCTTCCTCATAAAATTCTAATGCTATTTTATTATAACGTTTTTTCAAATCATAGTATGGATCCTTTATACCTAAAGTATCAGCAACAAGTCCATAAGCTGTTTTTCCAATAATAGGAGAAGCTGTGCCATTTATATCCACTTCTATAAGATATTCCATTAATTTTTTCTGAGCAGATATTACTTTTTCTCGGGAAATATCTGGTTGCACTAACTTAAATGCCCGTAACATTTGATTGAATAAGCACCCAATACACTCAGGTTCTAATTGCATTTTCTCTACTAGAATCTATTTTATTCCTTATTGAGATTTAAAATTAGTCCCTCAACTAAAGTTTTAGCAATTAAGAAAAAAGAAAAAAAAAGAATTTTTTATAATTCAGCAATTTTCATTCGTCGTGCTAATTTTTCTTCATCTGTAAGCTCAACTTCTCCCCGTTTAACGAAAAACATTAAAATAAAGGCTATGATGAGGAAGATTGCTCCATTAAGAAGCAAACTTTCTTTACCCAGTAAGTCTCTTAAGAATCCCATCAATGCTGGTCCCAGTATTGCTGCTAAAACGCTAAAAAAGTAATAGAGTCCCGTGTAGGTTCCAATTTTTTTAATGCTTGGAGCGAGTTCCCACACAATGACAATGGAATTAATGTTGACAAATGCCCATCCAATACCAAAAAATACAAGGATTATTAATGTCACTGTTTGTGTTCGAACCAAAAATCCAATTATCAAGGCGGTGATCATAATGACTAAGCCGATTTTAATACAGGTGCGTCTTCCTATTTTATTAGCGAGTAAAGATAATGGAAAAGCGGCTATCACAAATGGGATTGCTACAAAGTTGAATATAAAACCTGCAACACCTCCACTAAAGCCTAAAACACCATTTGGAAAGAGAATGGGGTCGTAAGGACCCGCATAAATAGAGAATAACGCTTCCATCCCTTGGTATCCAACGAACCAGAAAAATATTGCAAGGAGAATGAAAAGTGTGCTTTTGTCTTCTTCTTTAAAGATATCCTTAAAACTTTGCCCAAGCGTCATTTTTTCTTGAGTATCCTTTAACTTACCCTCAACCTTTGCTTCGGCTTCTAATAGCAATTGATAACTATAAGATTCCGTTTCGTGAACAGTAAAGAAGAGAATAACCATCGCTAATAACATGATTATCGATGCGATAAGAAATGGTAAATAGGGATTAACATTAATCAGTAAACTCAGAGTAAACGCAATAATGGCTCCAATACCGCCCATAATATTAATAATCGCGTTTCCTTTACTTCGGTTCACCGGTTTGACAAAATCAGGCATTAAAGCGACTGCTTGCGAGCGATAAAATCCCATACTAATACCAAAGCAAAAAACCCACACAAGCAAAATCCATAATTCACCCGTTCCACCTCCATTAGGAGTAAAATTCGTTGGAAACCCCGTTGGAATCAATATAAAAAAGGTTGCTGATAATATAACCCCTATAACAATATAAGGCATTCTTCTCCCATATTTAGTACGAGTATTGTCAGAAATGTTGCCCATAATTGGCTGAATGATGACTCCGATGATGTTATCGATCGCCATTATGATACCGACAGTAAATCCTGCTAATAAAAATCCTGCAAAATAACTATCCAAAGCTCGATTGACTTGGGTATTGTATAAACTCCATGTAAAAGTTGTAAAGAAAGCTAAACCGATTAAGAAGGTCCGTCCCGCTCTAAATTTATCATTCGATTTTTCTTCAGTCATGATTCTCACATTTTTTTTAGAAAATAATAAATACAATTTGTTGTTAAAGTTTAAAAAAATATATGTGATAATAATTCGCAGATGTAATTTAAATATACGATATTATTAAAAAAATGAAAAATAAAAAAAAAGAAATTTAAAATTCTATATGAACTTTAATTTCCTCCATATCTTCAGGAATCTTTTTAAGGGTGTTCACAAACGCTGTAAGAATGTTCGTAAGCATATTTGACATAATCGGATTTAGAGGAATATCTTTTTCATTGACTTTAAGAGTTATTTTTTTCATATTTTAAATTTCAACAAGATATATTTTAAAGTTTAATATTATTTTAAATTAGTTTAAAAAAAGAGGAACTAGAAAAAAGGATTCAGATTTATTCCTTTGATTCTAGTTCTGTAATTCGACGAGAGATATCTTCTATTGCACTTTGCATTCCTTTCATTTCAGATTCTAAATACTCTTTTTCTTGCTTGAGCATATTTAGATGATCTGAAGAAGTAAGTGATTGTGCTGGGGTATAAGTCGGGGCAGGGGCAACGTAATAGGGATCTCTATAGCCATATCCCCATCCTCTTCCAAAGCCACGACCAAAACCTCGACCAAAACCTCGACCACGACCCCAACCACCACCTCGAGTGTATCCAGGAGTGCTATATCCGGAACAATAGCCTAAACCTCTCCCTGTTCGTGGACCTAATCCTGCAGGTCCAGTCCTATCTCCACCGGGCATTTTCTTATCTCATCTCCATTTTGAATTATTATTCAATATCTACACAAATACTAAATATTCAATAAACTATATAAATATTTATATTTTGAATAATTATTCTAAGGCTATTATAGGTTTCTAAATAAGGATTAATAGAGACTTTTTACATAATACCAAAAACATTCTAAATTTAAAATTTAAAAATCATATTCCTAGCGAATAATAATATTTTCATGTAATTTTTTAACTTAATCGATAAATGGGCTGCCAAAAGAAGCGATCTATGCGAGTTATCTTAAAATCGCTTTGGTTAGCTTTGTTTTAACCTTGACTTTGAATCATTTTCGTTAATAGTTTAATCTAAATGTCTTAGCAAGGAAAAAAATTTTGATGTGATTGATTTATTATAATAATCAGATTTAAAAAATCAAGAAACATTGTAATAAAGTAATTTAAATAACATGCTAGGTGAAAATTCTCATAAAAGTCAATAAAGTTGATGTTGCAAGTTATGATATTGTTAATCCCCCTTATCTTCATAGTGGATTAACTAAAAATGAATTAATGCTGAAGACTTTTTTAATGATGTTGGTAATCGCATTCACTTCAGTAATAATAATGGGATTAACAGCTTTTATTCATTTGATTATTGCTATGGGAGTAGTGCTTCTTGTCTATGGGCTTATCCATTCCTATCAAATTTGGAGGGGTATAAAACCTACTTATGAATCACCTGCTTCTCCTTTAGTTACAGGTATGATTGTGGGCCTTGCTATGCCTATCGCCTCACCATTCGAAGTAACCGCGGGTGTGGCTCTTCTCACAATTTTAGTGTTTAAATACGGACAAGGTAAGTATTTTTCAAGAAAATATCTAAATCCCGCGGCTACAGCAAAAGTGCTTTTACTTTTCGTACTATCTATAATGTTTATATTCGAGAACCCGTTAAATCTCGGAATGATTTTTCATACTCATCATTTGAGTTTAAATCTATTTACTGCTGAGGGATTTCAAAATTCAATGTGGATCTTTGAGCGTGAAAGTATTCTCGGTATAGATCTTTCAGCAACTTTAAGTCTTTTTTTTTGGCAGACTCATGGTTGGATTGGAGGCGCTTGTGGGGTGTTAGTACTTATAATAGGCTCTATAGCAGCCTATTGGCTTAAATTTAAATGGCGTATTATTGTATCAACTATAATTACCATGACGATATTAGCTGTTAGTACCGGATTGATCACGGGAGGAGATCCGATATTAAGAATAGCATTTCACGTATTTACTGGAAGTGTTATTTTTATGATATTTTTTATGGCTACTGAACCACAATCAACGCCAATGCCTGAAAGATCTCAATATATCTTTGGAATAGTTCTTGCTGTATTAACCTTCATATTACAACTCTTTAATGTATTAGGCGGCTCGATTATAGCTTTAGTTTTACTAAATCTCCTTACCCCATATCTCGACAGAATTGGGATAAAAACTCCTTATGGGGTAAAAAAAACAAAGAGAGGCGAATAATATGATATTTGATAACAAGAGCAAAATATATTTTAAAGAGAAGGGAGGGTTTAAGGTCGATATAAGTATGAAAATGAGTGCTGTTGATGATGCTTTCAAAGAAGTACCTCCAGCAGATAAAATGATTGTTTTTCTTCGACAGCATATAGGAGCTGAAACAAAACCACTTCTAAAGGAAGGAGCCTCTGTTAGCTATGGGCAAAAGATTGGGGATGATGAAAGCGGTGGACTATTAATAGTTCCCGTGCATAGTCCTGTAGATGGAACAATCGATAAGATAAGCAAGATGTTGCACCCAATATCTAAAAAAGAAGAATCCGTAGTTATTATAAATACTAAGACTGAAAACAAAGCTTCATATTTAACTCCTCTAGATCCTAAACAGTCATCTCGGGAGGATCTTCTAAAAAGGATTAGAGAAGCAGGTATCGTTGGTTTAGGGGGTGCTGCTTTTCCTACTCGCGCAAAATTATCATCGAATAATATTTCCACGCTTATTATCAATGCTAAAGAAAGTGATCCTAATGTAGCCTGTGATATTAGGCTAATTATCGAAGAACCAAAAGAAATTCTTAACGGTATAAAGCTTATGGCAAAAATACTTGGTGTTGGGAAAATAATTTTTGCAACTAGAACTAAAGAAGGAGAAATCGCTGAATTTGAAAACATTTTAAAAAATAATTCTATAGAAATCGCAAGAATTCGGCCTAATTATTCTGTTGGTTCCGAAAGACTTTTAGTAAAAGAAATTTTAAATAAGGAAGTATCCCCACAAAAATATCCCCCTGATATTGGAGTAGTAGTCCATAATGTGGCCACAGCTTACGCCGTATCGAAAGCAATTCACGGCGGTGAACCACTGGTTTCTCGTGGTTTAACTTTTTTCTCCAAGGATACTGGAGCTCAAAATTTATGGGTACGAATGGGTACTCCAATCCACCATATACTTAGACATGTTGGGGTTTCTCCTGATGCGTTCGAGAGAATAGCTTTAGGTTCCCTTATGATGGGGCCAACCATTCCAAATTCTTCCTTCCCTATCTTGAAAGCAACTTCAGGAATTACAGCATTTACTAAAAATGAAATTAATCCGTATGAAAATTCTCTCCCATGTATACGATGTGCCTATTGCAATACGGTATGCCCAGTTAATATTTACCCTCAGTTGATAATGGAGGCAGAAAAAAGGGGAGATGCTAATAGATTGAGAAAGCTTCATGTTGATATATGTATAGAATGTGGTTTATGTTCCTATGTTTGTCCCTCTCGTATAAACTTTACTAATTATTTGACTGGAGGAAAGAAGCGTATCAGAAATAATAATAAGTGATTCAAGGGTAATAGCTCTACCATTAATTGATTTTTTTTAATTCTTTTCTTATTTAATCAAAATAACGTTATCTACAATTCATATTCTAATCTATCTATAATGTCGTTTTGGATTGGAGTTCCAAGATCAATGAATGTAGCATTATAGCCCCCAACTTTAACAACTAAATCTTGGAAATCTTTAGGGTGTTTCTGAGCTTCTTTTAAAGTTTCTGTGGAAACAATTGTAGGTTGGATTTGCATACCTCCTGCTTGAAAGTAAGCTTTGAGAAGATAATAGAATTTGTCTAAGTTTTCAGAACTATTAATATTTTGAGGGTGGAATCGCACGTTTAACGCAATACCGTTAGTTGCAAAATCATAATTCAGTTTAGCAGCAGAGTTTAATACCCCAGTAATTCCATTTCGTTCCGAATTATTGACGGGGGAGAGACTATTAGAAATTGGTTGCATAGCTTTCCTTCCATCTGCGGAGGGTCTTGTGAAAAAACCTTCCATTACATGGATACCCATGGAATATGCCCCCGCGCTAAACCTTCCTCCTCTCAAGGGAGTATATTTTGCAACTTCCTGGGTAAATGCATCCCACAGTTCTATGGCAAGAGTGTCAATATCTTCCATATTATTCCCCCATTTAGGATATTTATTGATAAGTTTCTGTCTGAGATCCTCATGCTGTTTAAAGTTTGAATTTAATACCTCAACGAATTCGGATAAAGTCATCTTTTTTTCTTCATAGACGAATTTTTTTATATTGTACAATGAATTAACTAAAGTAGCAAACCCATAGGCTGTAATTGAAGAAAAGTTATATTTTGCTCCTCCACACACATAATCTCTCCCTTGTTCCATGCATCCTTCAAGCGCTGCCGAAACAAATGGGTGTTGAAAATATTTCATGGCTTCAGCATCACCAACATTTGCAATCTCTACTGACCTTTTAATATTGAATTGTAGCTGGCGGATAAAGGCTGAATAAAACTCTGTAAAACTCTTAAATTGCGAGGCTTCTCCTGTTTGGAGTCCATCGAATTTCTTAGTTAAATTACTATAGCCATTATTTAATGTAAGCTCCAAGATTCCTGGAAGATTCATAAACATCCTCCCTGTCGCTGCAAAACTATTACCTTGACCCGTAGGTTCTACACATCCAATCAATGCATAATTTCTAGCATCTTTCAATGCATATCCCGCTTTTTCAAGTGCAGGAATAATTACATCATCGTTATAGAAAGCAATACCTGAAGTTGATCGATAGACTTTTAGGGCATGTTTAAAAAATAATTCTGGTGTGTCTTTATGAATACGCACTGATAAATCAGTGGAAAATACCTTAATATTCTTATACGCATCAAGAAAAAGATAGGAGAGTTCGTTGACCGCATCTTTCCCATTTGCTCCTATTCCTCCAATAGTGATAGTTTGGGTATTTTGACCAAGCGCATTCGCAACCATTGTAAAATCCGTTGGTAATAAGGTTACATTCCAAGTAAGCTTTAAATTGAGTTCTTCGATTAATTCCAAAGCAAATTCTTTTGTTAAAGTACCATTCTGAATATCTTTTTGATAATAAGGCCATAAGATCTGATCTAATCGCCCTAAGGCGAGTACACTACGTTGATATATAATGTTAGCAATATTTTGGGAAAACCATATAAATTGCACAGCCTCATAAAAGGATTCTGGGGGATGATGTGTAAATTTCATCATCATTTCTCCAATGATCTCTAATTCTTTTTTCCGTTGTTTATTATCATGTTTCTTAGCCATATTGTAAGCTAGATCTGAATATCTTTGAGCGAAATCTATGGCACCATGATAATAGATTTTTATGGCTTCATAAAATTGGTATTTTTCATGAAATTGAGGATGTTTCTTATCTAAGCTTCTTTGAAGTTCTTCTGCTTCTTCAATAATCCCACCATAACCTAATTTTAAGAGCTTTTCATAACCTGCACATAAGTGTCCTTCAGTGGTTCCAATATGGATTGAAATATTAGGTGCTAATGCATCTATTAATCCGTCTCCGGAAATATATCCTTCTTGTAATAATCGTTTCAAAATCCTGCTTCCAATAAGTGATTTCTCTTTCCAATAAGGAAGTAAATCTAATAACTCTTCGATTTCGCTTTCTTCTATAAAAAATGGTTGCAGAGGTCGGCGTCTTAACTTTTTATAGGTTATTTTTTTTTCGAGACTATTATCATATCTCTGGAGATCAAGATTAATTTTTTCTCCGAGATTCTTGCTGGTTTCATTCCCTACCAATAACTCATCTTCCCGGATGAAAATAGTCATATTTCTTAAGGTGTAGGCAATCGCTTTTGCTCTCTTAATACTTTCGGGATCGTTTGGATACTCTTTGTAGATTTTGGTAAAAAATTTCATACGTTCAATACATAATTCATACTTGCTTGAAAGTAAATTAGTTTTTAACCTTAAAATCCGCTTTGAATTAGTTTTGACGGTCATAATTGCTACTCTTATCTTCGTGCTAATACAATAAAATATTTAATAATAATAATTAAGAGTTACCAATTTCGCTTTAATTGGTTATTCATGAGGTTTTGAACTTTTTTTATAGCCCATATAACATATTTATAGCATGTATTTGACCAATAATTATCTTTTTGATATTGCATGAAACCATCAGCAGTACTAAAATCGTAACCACATAATTCAGTGCATATTACTGATCCAAATTCCTTTTCAAACTCAGTAGCAAATTTAGAAGCCTTTAAATAAGCAATTGGAATCATTTTATCATCCATTCGTTCTTTTCCACCTAATATTATCCCGATTGCAGCACAGCTCCCACAAACGGCTCCACAGGCTCCTTGCCAGCCTTTTTTTGATTTGTATCCTCCAAAACCTCCTGCTAAAGGAATTATTGCATTATTCAATAGCCCATTTTCTATTCCGAGGATATCTAAAATATTGGAAAGGGTTAGTTCAGCACAATTAACACCCTTTCTTAAATTTGGCAAACTTGTTTCTAAAGCCTTAATTTTTTCAGCGAATAAACTCTTGAAGTTTTTTTCTGCCATTTCAAATCCCATACTTTATTATTTAGGAGTAAATCCATTGTCCAAAATAATTTCAGTAGCCATTCTTGCTACCTTACCTACAAGATCTGAGCAATGATTTACCATTCCTGACTTAAAAGCTTGCTTTAGTTCGTCAGGATCCCACATATTATAGGTCCGTCCCATGAGTTTTTCCTGTACATCATAACAGCGACAAGAGTCAAATTTTTCGATATACTCATCATGAAGCTTTTTTACTAACCCATAGGATTTCATAGGTTTATACATATCAGAAAAATCCTCTTTTCCTCGACCATAAAGATATCCAATAACCATCGAGGCTCCAACTAATGCCCCACAGGAACCATCTCCTGTGAGTCCTAATCCATCAGCTAAACCACTTGCTGCTCTAAATACATCCTCATTCCAGATGTTTAATGATTCAAAAATTGCTGCAACTGCTGTCTGAGCGCACCCAGTACATTTTTTTTCATATTTTTGTCCAAGCTCATAAGCTTTGGATAAAATTTCATCCCTACTCATTTCCATATATCTCACCTAATTGATTTGTATTTGATTTAACTTTTGATCCTTATATAATTTTACAATTATTAAGCATAAAACATTAAATAGTTAAAAATAAGTTTTTATATTTGTATACAGGTGTTGTTAATCAATTAATGATTTTTGAATTATTTTTTTTAAGAATATTAATTTTTAATTTCAGTTCTTTAGCTCCGTTATTTAAAATATTTCGAACTATAAACGAGGGTTCATAACTTACTTTTTGCTTCAATATTTTATATTTCAATTTTAAAGAATTTAATAATAAGTTATTTTCAATTGAATCTTTTCCTTGAATGATTATATCAAGTATATGAAGTGCTAATTGGTAATTTTTCTTTTCAAATAAATATTGAGCATGATTAAGATATTTTTTAGGGCTATTAAGCTTCAGAAGTTCTTTAGCAATATGTGCTGATTTAGCAGGAAAAAGATCAGTGGGATTTCCTGTATCATACCATCCATGATATAATCTGTAAACCGCATGTATTGCGAATCTATAATCACCATAAAGTGGTTTTAAATATTTATGATTTTTGAACTTATTAGGATATATTTCTAACATTTCATGAAATATTTGTTCAAACCATTTTCCTTCATTCATTCTCTTTACAACTTCATCATGAACAAAATGCATTGCTTCTGCTGTGATCTCTAAGACTTCTCTTACTTGATCTTTTCCTTCTATGAGTCTCCCATGTCCCGGAATAATATATCTTGCATCTTTATTCATCATATTTTCCATTGCGATTGCCCAATCTTTTGGATACCGCTGTACTTTATAAGGATTTCCGACATTTGGATATGAGGATAAAATAAGATCTCCACTACATATCAATTCTTTTTCTGGGACCCATAACCAAAGGGAATCATCTGTTTCTCCTATATCATGATTCAATTCAAATTTAATATTCCCTAATTCAAATTGATAAGGTTTTCTCCCGTTAATAATTATAGTTGGCTTTAAAATTTTATGAGGTGATATAATATCTTCTTGTTCACCACTTATGGAAGCGAATTGTTGTGCATTTATCCATTCATGATAATCATCTAACATTTGATATTTTTGAAATCGTTTTACACAAGCTTCATGAGCGATAATTTCTGGCATATCCCAGCCTTCTCTGTCAACTTCTTGGAGAAAGGGTTCAAATCCGTAACAATGATCAAAATGACCATGACTATAAATAATATATCTTACTGGTTTTTTAGTAATAGCTCGAATTGACTTATAATTACGAGGTCCAAATTGTTTTATTGCAATATCAAACATAACTAATCCCTCATCTGTTTCAATAATTCCAATATTACCAAAAGAGGGGATTAAATGCACAGTCTCGTTTTGAAAACTCTTTGGAGGAAATAACCCAATAAAGAATTTAATATCATTTTGCGAATATTTCAATAAAATCACGTCGATTAATAAATTATTTACTTGATTAACAGAAGGATAATAAAATTTTTGCTTGAATTAGTATCGATTATAAACAGTAAAAGATTTATTTTTATAAGAAATTTTGGAGGTTTAGAATGTGTCAAATGAAATTCAAGAATTTAGACAATTAGGTCAAGATCTCTATAATAAATTAAGACTATTAACATTCCCTATTGCTATCAAATTTATAAAGGATTATAAGGAAATTCCTGAGAAAGTGCAACGCCCATCTAAAGTAGGACAAAACATCACCCTATGCCAATCCTTTACCATGGCAAGACGTTGGGGAGCCCATGTTGCTATGACTTATGAAGATAACGCATGTATCACTAGTTCATTAGTCCATCAGTGGAAAAAGGTCCCGATTAAAGATATTATTGAATCCCAAGTAATTTCAGGTTATCACAAAGATGCTAAAGCAGAACTTCTTGTGCAATCTCAATATAGTGCGTTATCAAATAAGGAAAATTATCTTAAAATTAAGGATCATGTAGGTTTTATTGTATCTCCTCTTACAAGAACTATTATTAAACCAGATGTAATTCTAATATATGGGGATCCTTCTCAGATTACTCACATTGTTCATGCTTTAAGTTATGAAGGTAAATACTTGGTTAATTCAGCTTTTATCGGCTTCGGGGAATCCTGTCTTAAAGGAGTATTACTACCATACGTTTCAAATAAACCCGAGGTTGTCTTACCTGGAACGGGAGATAGGACTTTAGCACTAACGAAAGAGGAGGAAATGGCTATTGGCTTGCCCGCAGAAATGATATCATATGTCAATGATAATTTATTTAAATCAGGACAATCATTTAATATGAGACAACCTTCGAGATTTTTCATTGGAAGTATTCCTAAGGGATTTGGACCACCAGCTTGGAATTTCCTAAAACGAAAAGTAAAGAAACAAGAAAAAAAGGTAAAAAAGGATAGCGCCATTTAATCATGTCTTTTCCCAATTATCCCCAAAAGTATCGAGCAAGATCTTTTGTGACCGCAAAAGATTTTTGGAATTATAAACAAGAAATAGGAAGAGTTCCAAAAGAAAAACCCCCTAAAGGCGTTATTATTTGTTATTCTCCATCGTTAATGAGCTATATCATTAAAAATCATCCAATAATCAAGGTTGAGAATGTATTTGGAGATTATTTCTATCTTCTTAAAGAATTTAACAAAGAAATAGGACTTTGCGGAGGTTTTGGTATAGGTGCTCCCATTGCTGCAATCTTAATTGAAGAACTTTCTATTTTTGGAGTGAAAAATTTCCTCTCAATTGGAGTTGCGGGAGCTTTACAAAAGAACTTAAGGTTAGGAAGTTATGTAATATGCGATAAAGCAATTAGAGACGAGGGTACTTCTCATCATTATTTTAAACCTGAAAAATATGCTTATCCCTCGAAAAATCTCACAAAAAAAATGGTAGAAATCTTAAAAGGTTTAGATCTTGAATATACTATTGGTACCTCTTGGACCATAGATGCTCCGTATAGGGAAACCTATGAGGAAATTAAGAGATATAAGAAAGAAGGCGTGTTAACTGTCGAAATGGAGGCAGCCGCCATCTTCGCAGTAGCGAAGTATTTAAATGTCGAAGCAGGAGCGCTTTTTACCATAAGTGATTATTTATGCGAGGATGAGTGGCAATTACATTTTCATTTAACTGAAGAGCATCTGAAAACCTTATTTAGGATTGCGAAAAAAACAATAAATTCTCTATAATATTAAAGCTAAATATAGACTAAGAAAGGATTATTTTATGAATTTTGAAACTATAAAATTTGAACTACGAGAAGATGGTATCGGTATATTAACCTTAAATCGTCCAGAAAAGTTAAATACGATGTCTTTTCAAATGATTGAGGATTTACATTCCATTTTCGATCAGTTAATGGTTAATCTTGATTGCAGAGTTTTAATTCTTAATGCAGAAGGGAGAGTATTCTGTGCGGGGTTAGATCTAAAAGAATCGATGGTTCTACAGTCTAAAAAGAAGCCTCAAGAGTTAAAGGAAAAATTCTTTTATATCAATACACCTGAAAAAGATATAATAAAAGCCAAATTATACGCTCAATGGCGAACAAGCAAATTAATTATAAAAATGCGAAGAATAAACCAACCTATTATAGCGCTCGTAAATGGTGCTGCAACAGGTGCTGGTTTTACATTTATTCTTGCTTCAGATATAAGAGTCGCCTCTAAAAATGCTCGATTTAATAATGCGTTTATTAATATTGGATTCTCGGGATCTGATTTAGCATCTAGTTATCATCTACCAAGATTAATTGGAATGTCTCGAGCAGCAGAGATTTTATATACTGGAAGGTTTGTTGATGCTAAAGAAGCGCATAAGATAGGATTAGTATTAAAAGTAGTTGAGCAAGACAATCTCTTAAATGAGGGAATCCAATTAGCTGAGCAATTATTAACCAAAAGTCCATTAGGTCTTCGAATGACCAAACAAGCAGTGAACATTTCTTTAGATTCTCCGAGTTTAGAAACAATTATGGAATTAGAAAATCGAGCTCAAATGCTATGTTCAAGTTCAAATGATTTAACTGAAGGCGCCCAAGCATTTTTCGAAAAAAGAGATCCAAAGTATCCGTTAAAATAAAAAAAAACCTAATAAACATCAACAATTATGGTTCGCATAGATCTTTCTGCTATTAAGGATTTATTAGATTTGAACATCAACTCAAAAGAATTAATTAATCTATTAATAACCATTTTGGAAAAATCCGAAAGCGCAGAAACTCGATTAGAGTTATTAGAATTTTTAAATGAATATGATTTAAGGCATAGTTCTTTTTTCGAAATGTTTGAAAATCATCTGATCTCTGATGCTCAAGAAGAAATAAGGCAATTAGCAGCTGAATTAATTATTCGGAACTTCATGGAGGAAGGATTAGATGCCTTAGAATGGACAATCAATAACGATCCCTCTCCATTGGTACTAGATAGGATCTACGCCCTGACAAAAGAATTGAATAGTTCCTATATTATAATTTTAGAGTCTATGTTATTTGAAAAGTTTAAAGAGATCGCTCAAAAATATAAAATAGTCGTAGAAGAAGTACCATTTCTATTAGAGTTAGGTGTTAAATTCAGGGATCAAAATTTTTACATTGGAAATCAAGATTTTTACTTTATCTATGAAAATTATATTCTCTGTATAATAAAAGAAAAGCATATAACTGAACTAGGTATTTCCTTCATAGAAGAAGTTCCTGATACAATTGGACTATTAACTAAGTTAGAACATTTAGATTTAAGTTTTGGTTATATTTCTACACTCCCAAATTCAATGGAAAACCTTAAAAATTTGAAATCGATAAATTTATGCTGGAATGAATTTTCATCAATTCCTAAAGTATTAAAATCCCTAAAAAAAGTTAAAAATATTAATATAACAAATAATAAATTAAAGGCTATACCCGAATGGGCTTCAAAAGTAACCAATTTAATTGTTTAGAAGTAATAAAAAAACAGAATTAAAATGTGAAGAAAAAAATGCAATTTAAGACTATAAAGTTTGAATTAAGAGATGATGGAATTGGAATTCTCTCATTGAATCGACCGGAAAAATTAAATGCGATCTCATTTGAGATGGAAGAGGAATTGCATGAGCTCCTAGATCATCTCATGATGAATTTGGATTGCCGAGTTCTTATTTTTAAAGGTGAGGGAAGGGCTTTTTCAGCCGGGACGGATTTACAAGAAGGGTTAATCTTGAATTCGAAAAGAAAACCCGAAGGTTATGACCGCTATTACTACCTCAATGTTCCAGAGCCTTTAAAAAAGAAATTATATCACCAATGGAGGATAAGTCAAATTATAATAAAGATGAGAAAAATCTCGCAGCCGATTATCGCTTTAGTACATGGAGCCACCGCAGGAGGGGGATTTGGTTTTGCAATGGCATCAGATATGAGAATAGGAAGTGAAGATGTGAAATTTATAAATGCTTCCATCAATATAGGATTAACAGGGGCGGATGTTGGGGGATCTTATTTCTTACCAAGGCTAATTGGAATGTCTAAGGCATCGGAAATGCTCTATTCAGGCAGAGGAATAGGAGCAACAGAAGCAAAAGATTGTGGTTTATTATTTAAGGTGGTAAATAAAGAAAACTTACTCAAAGAAGGCGTTAATTTAGCAGAAGAATTGATAAAAAAAAGTCCTTTAGGATTACGGATGACGAAACAAGCAATAAATCTCTCACTTGATTCTCCTAGCTTAGAAAATATATTACAATATGAAAATAGCTCTATTGTACTGTCATTTTCTTCAAAAGATGTAAATGAGGCTTCAAGTGCTTTTTTTGAAAAACGAGATCCGAAATATGGTCTTCGTTAAATCTGAAAAAAATAATTATCTTTAAGTTATAGAGATGATATGGTAGAACTTAATAATTTTAAGTGGGAACCCGTAAAAGGGCAGATAATGACTAAATGGGCAGAGGATGTTGATCCGAATAATCCCCTTCCCGAATATCCAAGACCCCAACTTAGGAGAGAAGATTGGAAGAATTTAAATGGTTTATGGAATTATGCCATTCTTCCAAGAGAAGAGAAAATTAATAAGGCTTTTGATAGTAAGATTTTAGTGCCTTTCCCAATCGAATCTGCTTTATCTGGGGTAGGTAAAGAGTTAAATGCTAACCAGAGGTTATGGTATCAGTGTTTTTTTAAAGTACCACATTCTTGGAATGGAAAGAAAATTTTACTTCATTTTGGTGCCGTTGACTGGGAAATGGAACTGTGGATAAATAACAAGAAAGTTGGCACCCACAAGGGAGGGTATACATCCTTTTATTTCGATATTACAAATTATATTACATTAGATAAAGAAAATGATTTGGTCGTTGTTGTTTGGGATCCCACAAATAAGGGGACTCAAGAACGGGGAAAACAATCGCTTACTCCGGAGGGGATTTATTATACCGCTGTTTCAGGTATTTGGCAGACTGTTTGGCTTGAGCCTGTTTCCATTACTTTCATAAAACATATAGAGATAATTTGTGATATCGATGCGGAAACATTAGATCTTGTTTTAGATGTTGAGGGAATTCAACTAAATGATTTTATACATATAGAGATTAAAGAAAAAGATAAAATAATAATTACTCAAAAGCATCAATTTTCTACTAAGATTAAAATTAAAATCCCATCTCCGAAATTGTGGAGTCCGAATTCACCATTTCTTTATGATTTGATACTTAAAATTGAGAGAGAGGGTGAGATAATTGATGAAATCAATAGTTATTTTGGAATGAGAAATATAGAATTAAGTCCCATAAAAGATGGATTTCGAAAAATATTATTGAATAACAACCTGATTTTTCAATATGGTACTCTTGATCAAGGATATTGGCCTGATGGATTATATACTGCTCCAACTGATGAAGCTTTGTACTATGATATAGAGATTACTAAAAAGCTTGGTTTTAATATGATTCGAAAACACGTAAAAGTTGAACCAGCACGATGGTACTACCATTGTGATAAAATTGGAATTTTAGTGTGGCAGGATATGCCAAATGGTGGAAATGAGATATTGGTCCCTACTAAAACAATTGAAAATTTGAAACAAAGCGATAGAGATGATCAAGAAAAAAAACAGTACTATAATGAACTTGAAGCAATGATAAAACAAATTTTTAATTCTCCTTCCGTTATAGTATGGGTACCGTTCAATGAGGGTTGGGGTCAATTTGATACAGAATCGGTCGTGAAAAAAATTAAAGAACTAGATAGAACCCGCCTTGTTGATAATGCAAGCGGGTGGTTTGATCATGGTGTAGGAGATATTTGTGATCGCCATCATTATCCCCGCCCTAAGATGCCCGAAATAAATAAGATTGGAGATCGCGCTGCTGTTATTGGAGAGTTTGGTGGGTTGGGGCTAGAGATAAAAAACCATATATGGAAATGTTCTTCGAAGTTCGTATATAGAAATTATGATGATCCAAATAGAATGCTAAACAAGTATAGGCAACTTATCTCAAGATTGAAAAAGCTTCTAGAAGAGGGACTTGTGGGCGCAATTTATACCCAAATAACTGATGTGGAAGGAGAGGTTAATGGTCTTCTTACTTATGACCGTAAAATTATAAAAATGAATGAAAATCAATTAAAAGTATTAAACTTAAGTTTATATCAAGATATAAGATGAATTAGTATATCTAAAAAGATTTCGCTACTTTATATTAAAAAGAGCGAAGGAAAAATATTTACATAGATTAAAAAACAATTAAATATGGATAAAAATAAGTAAGCCGCTTAATTAACTGTAAACTAAGATAAAATATGGATTTTGATAAATATAAAGAAGAGATTGAGCAAAAGAGTTTTAAGAACATTGACAAATTACATCAAATATCTAAAAGGATATGGCAAAGATATGATCTTAGTCCGTATGATATGCAAAATAAGTGTATTTCAAGATGGGATGAATTAGAAGAGGAAATAGGTAATAAAATCGTTCCATTAATAAAAGTATATGAGGATCGTCCTGTAACTAATTTAATTTTTGGTTCGGGAAGCTTCTCTACAGGAGAGTTTCAAGCAAGTCAATATAAAAAAGTCAAAAGTTATTTAAAGAACAATCCTCTTACTCTTCAAGGAATTGTAACGAATAAGTCAAGGAAAAACGGTTGTAATGGTAAAATTGTAGCGGATAAATATAATTTACCTTATATTTCCTTAGATTTTACTGATTGGTATCATAAATTTATAAATAAAAATGAATCCAATCCAACTAAAGCAACAAGGTATTGGTACCCTCCAAATGATGTCCATAAACCTCCATCTGAAGAAATAGAACATAGGTTTAATATTCGGCAAAATCAATTTCACAAAGCATTAGGAGAAGAAATAGAAAAAAGTGTAAGCTATCCTACAGATATCGTATCTGCACGGGGCTACAATTTTCAATTTTGTAGTAATCTCTTTTTGCATCAGAAGAACAACTTACCTGCCATAAATGATACTCATCCAACTGATTTAACATATATTGATCCCTTAACCAAAGAAAGATTATATCCGGGGTGGCAGTCTCAAGCAGTTAGACTCATGTTGAATGATAATCTAACCCATATTCGAGGCTCTCTCATAGGAGTTAATTATATGGATAAGACTGAGCAAATATCCGAGCTTGATGAAGGACCGCTTTTAGCAATTGGTCAAGGTATCGAAGTTAAGCAAAAATCAGATTATGATCCCCGCCAAATTCAAGATCTCATAAAAATTATGGATGATTATTTTTTTTGTACACTCGAACCTACTGGAATTATATTGGCGTGGGGTATTTCAGAAGAAAAATTGCCAGTTACTTATCAAGATATATCTGGTGAACCAATAACGGTTGAACAACATGCAATTATAGTAGGTGATAAGATCCATAGCGGAATTCATGTATTCGGCAGTAATTTAACAAGAAATTTAAAAGATCTGGAGAAATTTCTATTAAGTTGAGCTATATTTTGATGTTTTTAGAAAAAATATAAAAAAAAAGAAATTTATGAATATTTTATTTTCTAATCTGAACTTTTGGTTTAATTGGAGAAGCACCACCAAAATTGGTGATGACAGGGCAGTGGCTAAAAACTTTTTCCATTAATTCGTTTATTTTTTCCTCTGATGCATTTGCTTTAATTCTGACAACAGGTTCTAATTTATCATAGCCAGCAAGTTTACTATCATCAATTCCAAAAAGAGCTCCAAGATTAATGTGGCCACGAGAAAAAACCTTCATTTCTTCAATTTCAATATCCATAAGCATAGCCCAAAATTTGGTAACAGCAATAATACACGCTCCAATAGATGATAGGATCACTAATAGAGGAGAAGGACCTTTGTTGGTTCCACTCAATCCGCCAGGTGCATCAATAAGCAGCTTAAAATCTTCACCCGCAGGATTTCCCATAGTGCACATTGTCTGCATTCCATCAGGAAGCATTTCGCATTCAATATTAAAGTTTTTCTCCCCTGCATTCCAATCTGCCTTAATGGCTTCAACTGTTTCTTTAAAACTAGGCATTTTTTTCACTATTTTTATTTTTATGAATAATAATTCACAACTAACTAAGGTAGTATAAATAATCGTAGAATTTAAAATTAATTAAAGAATCATAAAATCCTTTATGCCACTAAAGAATATATATAAATTGAAAGCTAATATTCTTATCATTGAATTATATGAAAGTATGATTGATTGAAATGGAAGAGAAAACAGTTGCTGAAACAAGAGTTGAACTTGCCCAAATTATGTATCCCGAACATGCAAACCCAGCGGGGAATGTTCATGGGGGCTATATTTTAAAGCTCATTGACCAAGCGGGGGCTATAGTTGCGGCAAGACATACCCATTCAAACGTAGTAACCGCATCTGTGGATAGGATGGATTTTATTTCACCGGCGTTTATTGGAAACTTAGTGTTTGCTAAGGCATCGCTGAATTATGTGGGAAAAACTTCAATGGAAATAGGGGTGAGAATTGAAGCAGAATGCTTGAAAACTGGAAGACATACTCATATAGGCTCAGCATATCTCACTTTTGTAGCATTGGATAAAGATGATAATCCTATTGAAATCCCAAAAGTGATTCCAGAAACAGATGAGGAAAAACGGAGATATGAGGACGCACAACAGAGGAGAAAGAAACGCTTAAAGAAAAGTAGAGCAACTAAAGATGAACCTCAACCATGTATTGTTCGACCTGAAAAATTAGAAGAATACTAAATTAATTTTATTAGAATTTAGATTTAATTTTATGCTCCACTTTAGATTTTTTATGAATTAGAATATTTAACTATATTTTTCTTTCCATTTTTTTACCTTTTCGTTAGGATCGTCCCTAATCTTGCATTTTTTATGAATTTCATCTTGTAAATTCCATTGTTCCTCAAGTAAATCATCTAATTCATCATCGTCCGTTTTTTTTTCCTTTTCTTTCATTACTCATCTTTCTCTTCTTTCAATTCTTACATATATGAATTATTTTATTGCTTTTAATAGATAATCTGTTATATATGTGCAGATCTTATCATTCTGAGTCTTATAGTTTACGTATCTAAATTGAAATACACATAATGGGCAAGATGTAATGATCTCTTGCGTTTTAGAATCTCCAAAGAGTTTAGAACCAATTTTTATTGCAATGCTACTATCCACTCCTCGTATTCCTGAGCCAGAACCACAACACGGAGTGATCTTATCTTCATTATCCAGTGTATTTACTGTCTTACAAACCTTATTGAGTAGTTCTCGTGGTTCATTATATATTACAATTTGGTTTAATTTTCTTCCCACTCGACAAGGATCATGATAGGTAGCATCCTTTCCGATTTTTCTGAAACTTAACTTTCCTTCTTTTTCTAAATCCGCAATCACTTGGACAACATGCTTTACTTCTATATCCCATTCCGGGATATATTTAGGATAAACGTTCTGAAATGCATATACACACCCTCCACATGTAGCAACAATGCGTTTGATTCCTATCTTTTTAAAATAATTATAATTTTTTCTAAAAATCTCCTTTGATTTCTGAAGGTCACCAGACGAGTATACATACTCTCCACAACATGGCTCCTCTTTTATAATCTTAAAGGAGAAATCAGCTCTCTTCAATAACTCATATGATGCTGATGCACTTTCCTTCACTCTAAACGAAGACATACATCCTAAAAATAATAGTGTTTCTGATTCAGCATCCTCATATTTTTCATGAGATCTATACTTTTCAGGTAACCATTCTAATCTTTCATCGGGATTCCCGTTTACACTATTATCCTTTTCAAGAATACCCTTGATGATTTTATTATGGATTTCTAATGGAGCTTTCTTTTGTTCCACTAATTTAGTTTTAGCAGAATGAATTATCTTTGAAATAGGAATATCTGATTGGCAATATTCATCACAAATAGCGCATAAAGTACAAGTGTAGAGACCAACTCGTTCTTCGTCACTAATTGTATCTTCATTGAATACTTTTTCGGCAATTTCTAATCTCCCTTCAGGGGATTTTAAACTCTCTTGTGTCACGTCATAGGTGTCGCAATAATCTAAACATATTTGACAATGTTTGCATGATTGGATATATTCAAGGATTTGCGTCTCATTCATAGCACATCATTAATAGAAATATTGTATAGTTTATCAATACTACTGTATCCTACTATTTCATCTCTTAAAAATATATGAAAGGACAATTTTGAGTCTTTATATGGTTGGAGTAATTCTAATAACACACCATGTTCTGGTTTCTTAAAGATATTTTTATACCTTTCGCCTACTCCTTCTGAATACTGATACTGTTGCAGCACAAAATTCCCTCTAAATTTGTATTTCTTAAGAAAGGAGATTATATTTTGGATATCTGATGTCTGCATAAGGCCTTCTACATAAGTAGTACGTACTTCAAAATCGATCTCTGATTTTTCATTTATCAACTTAAAAGCTTCTTTAATTGGTTTTGGGTCTATTTCTTGATTGCATATTTGTTTTAATCGCTTTTTTTTCAGCGGAGCTTTTAGATCTAGTGCTATTCTGTCAACATGATTAACTAACTGTCTTATAATATGTGGGTGAGTACCGTTAGTGTCCACACTAAGATATTTTTCAACCTTTTTAATTTCTTGACATAATTCGATTAAATCTTCTTGAAGAGTAGGTTCTCCTCCCGTGATGCTAATCCCATTGACCAATTGATTGCTCTTAACTAAAGATATGATTTTCTCTACAGTTAATTGCTTGCCAACAGATTGATCATGGAGATATTTATTATGACAAAATTCGCAATTTAAATTACATCCGACCGTAAAAATAACCATGCATGGTAAATTAGGGATATCTTTAGTAGAAATATCAACAAAGCCACCGATTTGCATTACTATTTAACTAATTCCATAATTAATTAGTTTTTCGAGAATAAAAAGTGAAATACATTGCTGATAAATAAAGGTGAATAATTATGATTATTATGAATCACTTTTCTTGCTTTTGATAAATAATTAAGAATTCCATGCAGATTATAATAACCAAGGAGATAGATATGTTCAATAGAAATATAATATACATATAATCCAAGATTCCCGTTAAAAGAATTGGCAAAAACCAAATTGCCCAAGTTAAAATGAGGAAAACACCTGATTTTATCAGATATATAGTTGATCTATCTCTGGAATTATTTTGGTGTTTAATAGCCTTCTTTTTGGCTAATGGAATGAGTATCAGTAACATCACTACGATTAAAGGATACATTATTATGAACATCAGCCAGTCTACCTTAAGTGTATAGTTGAATTGTTCTAGAACGAAAAACACGATCCCTATTAATATAGGAATACTAAAGTTTCCAATTAGTCTCCATTTGTTCTTTTTCCCAAGATTTATGCCACTTTTTACTAAAGAAATTAATTCTCCTTTGTTACCAAATGAAGATAAAAGAAATGCAATTAGAAAAACACTAAGTACGCTAATCAACAGGAAGAAATTATAAACCCCAAAAAAAGGGAGGAGCGGCAATTTTAAAATAGGAATATCATCAAAAAATGGCCACCATTCTCCAGAATGATTCCAATAGATCATCGAGAAACTTAAAAAAGACCAAATTATACCCAAGGAAAGAAATATTTGCATACGTAGTCCTTTAGATGAATTTGTATCCATACTAAGCTTGTCTTCTTGTTTAGATTTACCAATTTTATGGAATACTCTCCTAATAATTAGAAATACTAAGTATATACCAATAATTATATCAATCATAATTAACACGAACAAAAGTGCAATATCAGTGGGAAAAAATCGTAATAAAATTGAATAATTGTGATATTCATCTAATGCTTTATTTACAAGATCTTGTGAAAATAAATCACAAATTCGATATGAATGCCAACCTTTCGCTAATTCCTCTTCAAGATTTAATACTATAACTTCTTCATATTGATGAAAATAATATAGATAAATAAGGCCGTTTTCAACATCAAAAATATTTGAATATAAGGTATTTATTAGTGGTCCTTCAAAGTGAGCGGCATCTAAAACATTTGTAATAGAATCTATTGATATAGGATCATCTGCGTTGACATTTTTAAGCGCTTGTTCCGCGGCATTATATCTTCTAATTGCATCAGAATTTGGATTACCCCTCGAAGGATCATCATAATAATAGTTAGACGTTAATTGATATGTTTCATTATTCAGATAAAAGTCAAACTCACCGTCTAATCCTATGTTAAACACAACGGATTCCCCTGTGTCATCAAGATACATTGACTGAACGCTTCCCTCTTGTTGATAAACTGCATGTGTTGCTTTATAATCAACAACTTCCGTTATATTCTCACAGCTAAATATCTCTGGGACTAAATTTTGCGGTCTCTCGTTATGAAGATTTGGCGAAGTATGAGGAACAGAAGTTGAATCAAATGCTAACCCCTTTTCATTGATCCCTCCTTGAAACCAACTTAATCCACTTACATTACTATAACCAACTATCGCAGCTCCATATGTAATTGTTGAGCCATCATACCATTCTGAGCCATTCGGTACAAATGTAATTACGGTATTAGAAATCTGGGTAATAGCATGATCTTCATTATTACCAAAATAAATTCCATACTCATTTCTTATGCTGAAATTTAAACATGATATACCAGTACTTATATCTAATTGACTGGTGGATGAACCAAATAAAAAAAAACTAATGAAAATAAAAAAAATCAGATATATCTTTTTCATGAGAATTTTTACTTACAAATTTTTAGTTACTCAAAACACTAGTGAAATTATATTTAACAGAAATGGAGTCCAGTTTTTTTTTAATATCTTAAGAACCCCTTTAACTGAAAGATCTACTTTCCTAGAAGAGTGAGAAATAGGTTCTTCTTCAATTAAAACTAATTTTAAAGGTCATAAAACGATACAAAAATAGTTATGAAATGATAATCTAATATTTTTGGTTGATCGATTAAAAGGAAATATTAAATTTTGGGAGAAATTTAAAATAGATAAGGGATAACTAAATATAATAGTTAGATTATTCGAAAGTATATAATGAATCAATCTTGGAAGGCTTCATAAAACTTTCAATTATTTTTTCTTTAATTTCACATAAATCTTTCGCTTTCACACAGTTCCAACCATAATCTTTTCTATCGTTATTAGAAACTACTCCACAATGAATATGATGGTAGGAACCATACGAATACTCTTTACCACATTTTGAACAGATCGGCATCGGTTTTTCACTCATCACCAAATTTGTTTAATTTTCATTTTTTAAAATTCTTATTATTAATATCATTTTTCTACTTTTAAACTTTCCCATTATTTTCCCAAAACTATATAAAATATATATATATAACCCTAAACCGACAAAAACTGATCTTTTTCAAGTGATTCTAAAGAGATTTCAACTTTTGACAAAAAGTTAATACAAATGTTTAATATAAAATTACGATCACCTTGAATTAATGAAAAAACTTTAAAAAAATCAAATATGATTACCCAATATCATTCTTATTATCATATCTTTAGAAGAGATGTCTGTTAATAAATTAAAAATCGGTGTTATTGGATGCGGAAATGTTGCTAATATCGGTCATATTCCCGTATATCACCAATCACCATCTTGCGAAATTGTTGCAGTTTCAGATCCCCTCGAACCTCATCTTAAACAAGTTCAGAAAAAATATAATATTCCAAGGACCTATCAGAATCCAGATGAGTTGTTAGAAGATCCAGATATTGATGCAATAAGCATCTGCTCTCCGCATTGGGCTCATGCAGAACAAGCGATAGAAGCGGCAAAAAATGGAAAGCATATCTTGTGTGAAAAACCTATCGGTGTAAATTTAGAAGAAGTTAATAAAATGATTAAAGCAGTTGAGAAGAGCGGTATCATTTTCCAAACTGCAACCCAAAAAAGGTTTGATTTAGGGTTTCAATATATTAAAGAAAAAATTGAAGAAAAGGATATTGGAGACATCTTCCATGCTTCTGTCGATTGGTATCATTCCAGACCTGATATTGGACGTAACCCAAGTTCCGACCTGATCCAAGAAGCGGGATTATGGAGATTTACCAACGAAAAGTGTGGGGGAGGAGATCTTTTAGATCATGGTCCACATTATTTTGATTTATTTCGGTGGTGGTTTGGAGATATAAAAAGCGTGAATGCCCAGATCCGAAGGATACATAAAACTAGAGTTTATGAAGATCATTCTACCGTTCTACTATCCTTTAAGAATGCAGAGTGTATTGCCATATTTCAGCGATCAGAAGCGGTTCTTGGAAACTTTTGGGGAGAAGAATTAGGAAAAATTCATGGAACGAGAGGAAGTTATTTTTTTGATGTACCACCTGAATATTTTATTAAACCAATGTCCCTTAAAAAGAGAATTAGGAAAACTAGAATTAGTAAACTGTCAGAGATTAAAATTCCATTACCTAAAGATGCTTGGAATCTTTCTTATGCACGGGAAGTTCGTAGCTTTATAAATCAGGTGTTAGATCGATCAAACGACGAGGTTGGATTTCCTAATGAGTATATACCCAGCATATATGATGGTAAAGCTGCCTTGGAAGTTGTTTTGGCAGCATATGAATCTCAACGTACGCAAAGTACTATTCAATTACCTTTAAAGCAGTATGCTCCAATAAAATGGGATTAAAAAGAAAATTATATAACGATTTTTAAAACACCATTTACAAAACTGTTAATGAATTTTTGGCTTGAGTTTTGCTCCATTCGTATGAATTTTGCAACCTCAAGTTGTATCGCATTCACTTTGGGAACATTGTAAAATCTATGAGTGATATAACCTCCAGAGTATGCGATATTTATGTCAGATAAAGCTAGTCCGTCATCGAGAGTGAATATTTGTGCAATTTCATTATATAGCTGTGAACATCCCCAATATTTATTGCAATCTTCAACTTGGGGGTCTTCAAGAATTTTAAGTGTTTTCCCAAATACATTTCCGAAAATAACATCGGGATACTCATTATATGGTTTAGTAAATCCATGAAAGTCAATAATAAGGGCTTTATCATATTTTTGGACACATTCTTGGCTGAAATTAAGCAATTGATCATGAAAAAGTTGATGAATATTCTTTGCTTCTAAAGAAGATTTATTAAATGCTAAGCTTGACCGCGGTGGACGATTAAGATCAACTTTAGATCGATGAATTTTATTCAGTATGTAATAAATATTGATATCTTGATTTTTTAGAGCCCAAATGATTTGTTTTGCAATGAAATAAGTATTTCTATCAGGGTTTTGTACACCTAAAGTTTTATTGGGAATACTTTTAGGTTTCTTAAAGCCTCCATGAGGGCAAGACAAGATAACTGGGATAGTTCCTTTACCAATTTCGAAATATTTGCTTAATTTCATGCAATTAAAAGAATTAATATCTAATTAAAAGGTTAACTCAAAGCTAAAGACGTGTGGTCTAAATCAAAATATAGTCTCTTAAAATTAAATTATGTTTCATTCTTTTAAATGATAGTTGAATAATGCGATTTTCTTTATAGCGTTATATTTTTTCGATATCAGATTAATAAAAAATTTCATAACCTTTTTTAATTTTAAAAATTTTTCCTAATTACAAATTAGTACAATTTTAAATTACTGTTTTTAATAAGGTACGGGATATATGGCAATTGAAGAATTAATTAGTTTTTTAAAAAAGAAAGGCTTTAGAGATACTCTTGAAGTATTAACGCAATTTAAGAACTATAAGACCGATAAGCACACATTTTATAACGAATTGAATAAATTTAGCTATTATAACTCCTTCTTTCGAGTAAAAGATGACCTAATCAAGCGGGGTTTAATTGAGATAGAACTTAATGATAAAAAGAAATACGTAAAACTCACAGAAAAAGGTCTTGACGTCTACAATCGGTTAGTTGAGATCAACAAACTGATTAATACCAAGTAAAAAAATCATTTGCATGATTTTTACTTTTATTTTTCTTAATTTTTCATAGGTATCTCGCTTAGTATCTAAAAAAAGTGTGGATGGTAAATGATATTTGAACGTTTAATGGTTGGGCCTTTAGGGACGAATTGTTATCTATTTGGATCTGAAAAAACAAGGGAGATAGTGATTATTGATCCTGGTGGAGACGCGACCAAGATAATTAATGTAATTAAAGATTTGAATGCAAAACCTATTGCTGTTTTGCTGACTCATGGACATTTTGATCATACTCTTAAAGTTGGAAGATTACTGAAACATTTTCAGATTCCCTTGATGTTCAACAAAAAAGAATTTGATTCACGAATTTATACTGGAGCTCAAGCAGATAGATGGCTTCAAGAGGGTAATACGATTAATATCGGTGAAATCACTTTAAAAACTCTAGAGACTCCAGGACATTCCCCAGGCTCGCTCTGTTTTTATACTGATGATGTGAAGTCATTTAATAATCGAGACATTGACGGCATTCTCTTCTCGGGAGACTTACTTTTTCAAGGAAGTATTGGACGATCTGACATCGGTGGGGGAAATCAGACTCAATTATTTCAGAGCATTAAAGAAAAGATCATGTATAATGAACAATTATCTGACGATTTTGTTGTGTTTCCGGGTCATATGGGACCTACTACAATCGGTGAGGAACGTTCTACAAATATGTTCCGACGCTATTTTTTATAAGGACTTCTCCATTTATTTTCTTAAAAATTCTATCTGTAAGATGATAATTTTTTAAATACAAAATATATTATAATTATAATATTAAAATTTCCTATTGTTAATAATTGGACTAAATGGTGAAGAAGTAAGCGTGATTGATGTTAATGAAGTAAAAGCGATAATTCGGCGTTTTGAAGAAAAAGAGGGCGTTAGAGGGGTCATTATTTGCGACTCTACAGGCCTTCCTATTAAATCAAACCTTCCTACTGAGCAAACTGAGGAAGTCAGTGCTTATATTACTGCTTTAATCGGAAAATCTCAGCAATGTGTTAAAGCTCTACAAGAAGGAGCACTTAAATTTATACGATTAGAAACCTCCAAGGGTGAAGTAATGATTGCCTTAGAGGAACAACTTATTCTGATAATTTTAAAATAATTTGATTAAAGATTTGAAGAAAAGATCTAAAAATTTTATAATTTTATCGCTATTGGGTATATGGAAGAGAAAGAAGTTAAAATCTTTTTCTTTTTTATAAGAGCTATATTATCTCTGGTAAGAACGTCTCCCATTTCCTTTTTTATATATTTGATAAATTTAAATTTCTTTAAATTATATATATATTAAGATTAATTCTTGATCTATCAAATATTACTTCTTCAAATTTAACATCTATTAATAATTAGGTAAAAGGATTGCATTTCAATGGATAAAAAAGAACTAGAAAAGAAACTGGCAGAGTTAATGGATATAGTGCCCGAATGCGAAGGGTTAATTGCTGCAGATATGAATGGAAAAGTGATCATCGGACAGACTTTAACCGACATGAATCATGACTCAATTGCGAAATCTTGCTCGACAATTGTTAAGGACTCAAATAATTTAGGGAAAGATATTGGGAAAGGAAGTTTAAAAACCACAACAATTGAATTGGAAAATGGATTTGCGGTCTTAGTGGGATCTAATGAGCATGTTTTAATTGCTTTAGCAGGATTAGATGGAAAAGCCTCGTTAAGTCTACTCAAACGCAATTTAATGTCAATCTCAAACTCATAATTTTATTTCCTCTTTTTTTAAACCAAAGATCTGTTTTGATTTTTAATTGTAAATTTAGATATAAAAACAATTATAAAAAAATGAAAATATAGAGTATTTTAAGTACTACTTATTATCGCTTAATCCTTCTTCTTCTAATAATGAATCTAAGTCAGTAGCTTTTTCTTCCTTTTTCTCAGGTTCTTTTTTACCTTTCTTGGTTCTCTTCTTTTTTCTTTTCTTCTTTGTAGCTTTCTTCGATGGTTCTTCTTCCTGGGGCTTTGGTATTTCTTCTAGATCACTAACCTTGACGTATCTGCCTCGTCTTGGTTTCTTTTTTATGGGTTCTTCAATCGGAGTTTCTATTTTTCTGATTAATCTGCGTACTGCAAGAAAGATAATACCCCAGACTACTAGAATTGAACCAATTATGATTAAGGTTAAAAATGTATTTAGAATACTCGTAAGAGGAGTATCATATACTAAGAAATTCTTCGAAATTTGAATCGAGATATTTTCACTCGTAATGTCATTTAATGCCTCTATAAATACTGTTAAATCAAATTCATTAATTGCAGATACACTTACTTCGATCAAAATTTCTGTAGATTCTCCAGGTTTGAATTGGTTAAGTTTTACATAATCAATTTGTACAATTGATAATGCTAGTACTGGATCTATGTTAAAAGTAAGGTTATCACTTGTGATTTTTAATTGGGAATTACCAGTATTGCTAAGAATTAATTTTATTGTTGATTTTTGATTTTTAAAGATTTGAAGAGTATTTTGCTGGAGGGATGCACTAAGATCATTAACTGCTCTATACAATTCAACAGTTATATTTTGAAACTTAGCGTTTATAAACGACTCTCCTTCCCATGACAAGCGAAAGATTGATTGCTCTTCATCGTTTAAATCTAATGTATCAATAAGAAAACTAGTATATGCATCTGAATCCGATAGTTGAGTAGAAATATTACGCCATTCATTAATATCATAGTATTGTAAGGTAATGTTTCTGCCGGGCAATTTGGTTCCAAATTCTGTAGCTAATCTTGAAGTTAAATTAAATTCCTCACCTCGAATCGGAGTGGAGGGATTAATCTTAATATTTGAGAATTGACTATTAAATTTTAACTCAAATGAATAAATAAACTGTTCATAACTAGATACATAATTTCTATCAAAAATATTGACGACAAAGGTTGATTGATCTGGTAGATAATTACATTCATCTCTTTGGAATGGTTTTACGATAGTTTCAGCAGTTTTACCTGTATTATATTTTAATTCGATTAAATAACCTTCAAAATCATTCTGAGTATCATTAACAAGTAAGGCATAATCATTACTATCATAAAAACCAATTTCATTAAGTTTATTATCATATTTAATTGAGACGCTTACCTTTGTTTTAACACCTCCCCTCCTAACCGGACTATTATAACCATACCATTCCTGATTTGATTGCAGAGTTGGAATAGTGAGATTTAGAGAAAATTCTTGAGTATCTCTTCCTAAGGAATCACCTTTAACCTTCAAAGTCTTTATAGCTGAAGTTTCTTGATCTATTATCCACTCTTCATTAGCTAACGATACCATCTGTACCTTCACTTGTATCTTGACGTCACTATATTCAAATTTATTTTGGAGTAGTAATTTAATATTGACGTCTTCATCGGGATTTAAGATTGTTTCATTTTGCATAAATGCATT
>Ga0180438_10002154_pt1 | contig 33038 bp, 34 predicted proteins | sample SS_ome_12_FD_132455 | JGI IMG/M metagenome (GOLD analysis project Ga0180438, IMG submission 132455) | Hypersaline lake sediment archaeal communities from the Salton Sea, California, USA - SS_3_D_2 metaG | ecosystem: Environmental > Aquatic > Non-marine Saline and Alkaline > Hypersaline >... | reverse complement strand
GAAATTAATGCTGTTATAAATGATGCTGTTGAAGAAGCGGAGCGGGAAGGGGTCTCCGGAAAAGAGGTCACCCCGTACCTGCTTGGAAAAGTGGCGGAAAAGACCTCCGGCGCGAGCGTAAAAGTTAACCTCGCTCTGCTCAAAAACAACGCAAAACTAGCTGCAGAGATATCTATTGCGTATAGCCTTAGATTAAAATCGAACCTATGAATGTGTTTCTGCAGATGATCATGGTGCGTTAAGTGGGTGTAGGCGTGCGGGTGCTGGTAGGCCAGGGCGTGATTGTGGGGGTTACCGGTGTGCGGGTAGGTGACGGCCAGGGCGTGCGGGTTGGAGTCCTGGTGGGAGGTCTGTAAGGAGTTGCGGTCGGTCTGAGTGTGCTGGTTGGACGCAGTGTAACAGTGGGGAATGGAGTCCGGCTTGGGGCTGTTGTGGGGGATGGCCAGGGGGTACGCGTCGCGGTCCTGGTGATTGTCGGAGTTTTGGATGGCGTAAATGTTGGGCTGGGCATTGCTGTTGGGGGATCGCCTTCCACGGTAAACACACCACTCTGCTTCCAGTTCAGGCCTGTAAATATCTGCACCTGGTACTCACCGGCAATCCACTCTGAAGGGTCAGGCTCCCAGTCGGTAAAACCAAGCCCGCCGGAACCGCCGTTCCAGGGAATTGTTTCATAATGGACCAGTTCATCCTCCCTGTACCAGAGCGCCGACCACTGCGAACCGACGACCATATTGTCGTAACTGAAAACCGCATACATGTGGTTGACCGGATTCTGGAACACCTCCCCGGGTTTTAAAGGACGGTATTGTTCGTCCAGCCCATCCGTAAATGTCAACCGGCTGAAAACCGCTTCCGGATTCGGGGTAATTGTGCTTTCGAACTCAATTTCAATTGAAAGCGGGATTTTTGGGGTGGGTGAGGAGGTTGGGGTGTGAGAGATAACCGGAGATGGGGTTATTGAGGGTGTCAGTGTTATTGATGGGGTAACCGTGATGGTAGGTGTGTGGGTGATTGTTGGGGTTAGCGTGAAGGTGGGCGTGGGGGGGAAGACCTGGTAGATTAAAGTTTCCGCCTGGGTCGGCAGCAGGAGAGCTACGATTATCAGGACCAGTGATAAGAACAGCAACCGCCATCCGCGAGTCATTGTCACTCTGCGCATCCTGAAAAATGGTAGCGTGCGCGCCCTCCGGATCATCCTGATCCCCTGCCACAGGAGGAATAATATGGCAATTACTGTGATTACTAGCGCAGTTTGGATACCGGTGTGAATGTCGAGGGACATTGGTCTGTTGATTATTTATTAAATGAAACACTCAAATAATTATTCGATATTAGCGATTATATCAAAGCTGAATTATTTGTTCCAAATCGCTGTCTGCGGGGGATGCAGCTAGAAAGTTATTCTAAGGCGACATAATTTCGCAGGCTTCCAATCCCCTCAATTCGTGTTTCTAGGTTGTCGCCGTTGTTTAGCTGCCCCACACCGGCAGGCGTTCCTGTCAGGATGATGTCTCCTGCTTCCAGTGTCATAACCGAAGTTATAAATGCGATTAACTGCCGGATGCTGAAGACCATATCCCTGGTTGTGGACATCTGACGCATCTCTCCGTTTACATAACAGGTTATTAAAGCATCCGCGGGGTCAAAATCTGTCTCTATCCAGGGTCCAACCGGGCAAAATGTGTCAAAACCTTTTGCGCGTGTCCACTGCCCATCGCTCCGCTGGAGGTCCCTGGCGGTGATATCGTTACCAATCGTATAACCTAAAATATAGTCTTGGGCTGTCTCGGTGGAGATCCAGCGTCCTTTTCTGGAAATAACGATCACAAGTTCCGCTTCATGTTCGACTTGTTTCGATTGGGGAGGCAGGCGGATCACATCATCAGGTCCGATCAGCGCCGAGGGCGGTTTGAGGAAAATTAACGGCACTTCGGGTAATTCGCTGTTATGTTCTTTTGCATGGGCAGCATAATTTCTGCCGATGCAGATAATCTTTGTCGGCTGAACCGGTGTCAGGAGCTTCACATCTTCAAGAGGGATTTTGGCTTCCTGGCGCTGAAAATCACCATACGGATTTCCCTGCATCGGTCCAACCAATATGGAGCCCCGATCATCAAATGACCAGCCATTTTCAATATCCCCATTTGGTTTCTGGTAACGGACGAAACGCATGGATATACTGCCTGCGGGGTTTGAAGTAACTTAACCGGAATTCTTTAGGTTGAATTCCGTCTAATCCGAAACGGATTGGATTTGCTTTACATAATTTGAAACAGCCTGTTCTGAACCGCGGTAGCGCTCTTCATATTTCCAGCGCAGTACCTGTGATAGTGAGTAGACCACGGCTTCGAGAGAGACTATCCCAGCTCCAATCCCAGGATGCGTCTGGGCGGAAATGACAGTATCGGCATGTCTTGCGGAGGCTAACGAAGCTGCCCCTACAATTGCGGCGGTTGGAATATTCTTATTCTGGGCTTCTTTTAATGCCCTGGCGATGTACGGGGCTTGGCCTGCAACCTCCATCGCAAGCAGTAAGTCCTGTGGGGTAGAGATATTCACTGTTCGGGCCAAATCAGCGATTCCAGACCTGGCGATATAAACCGGGAAGCCGCCCTCTTCAAGGTACAGCACCAGACTGTATGCGGTTGGCTGGGTGGGTCCTTCAGCCAGGATAACAATTCGTCTGGCTTCTCCAATGCGATCAACCAGATTATTGAGAGCATCGACATCCAGGGAATTGCGGGTTCTCTCCATCGCCAGGGTGACTTCATCCATGGCTTTAAACGCGATTCCGGTCACTGAACCTGGATCCTGGGCTTCCACAGGCCGGATTAACAGCTCCGACTTCACCCGCGACCTGATTTCCCGCTGTAATTGTGGGTAGCCGGTATATTCAAGGGATTGGGAGAAGCGGACAACAGTGGCGGCATCCAGGTCTAGGGCATGGGCGAGTTCACTGGCAGTCATGAATGCCGCTTCAACATATGAATCTAGCAGGAAATCTGCAAGTTTTGCGAAACTCTTCGACATCTTGGAACGTTCAGCTCTGATTTTTTCTTCGTAATTCATGATATGCTTCCTCCCTTTATTAAAGCTTATATACTCCGGCCTTTGCCATTATGATAGTCAAACATGACTGCGAGTGTAACATATTAAAACAGATAGTGCAATACAAAGTGATTATTAATACATCTAATACAAATAATGCTTACAGTTATATTCTTGAAAATAAATATGCGTAATGAACAATTGGGGGTCTATTGACAAATTGTTGAACTCGCAATATAAAAGGCGCTGAACTATTTCACCTATTTATTGGGCGGATAGCTCAGTTGGTTAGAGCGTTTCCCTTACAAGGAAGAGGTCGCAGGTTCGAGTCCTGTTCCGCCCACTAGAAACCGTTTACCTAGGACAGTCATCGAAGGAAACGCCCTGTGGTTACTAAAATAAGGCAACCGGAGGGCGTTTACCTTGGAACTCAAAAAAGCAATCCAGGGCTTCAAAATCGATAGACTTTCCTCCGGTTTCAGCCCCAATACCATAAATAATTACATATTTCATTTAAGCAAATTTGTCGATTACCTGGGGAATCCAGAACTTGAAAAAATCTCTTCCCAGGACATAAAAGATTATTTTTATTACCTGAAAAGTGAAAAGAGGATATCCGCATCCAGCCATCATGCAGTTTGGAAATCCGTCCGGTCGTTCTTCAATTGGGCATCAGCTGAATTCGGCCTTGAAAGACCGGATAATATCCCTTCCCCCAAATACCAGAGCAAACCGATCTCCCCATTCTCAAACAAGGAGATCTATGCAATAATCTCAGCCTGTGACCGGACCGGACCTGCTAAAACCGAGAAGCGGATCCCATTCACAATGACCAGGCCGACCGCCAAAAGGGATAAAGCGATTATTCTATTTCTTCTGGATACAGGGATCAGGGTTTCGGAATTATCTCGCCTGAAAGTGGGAGATGTGTTTCTCGAAACAGGAGAGGTTATTATTAATCCCTTCCTGAGCGGGAAAAAATCCCGGTCCAGGATTGTTTATATCGGGAAAACTGCCAGAAAAGCTGTATGGTCCTACCTTGCAGATAGGGGAGATGCCACTGAGGAGCAACCGTTGTTTATAGCCAGATCCGGCCGAAGGATGACCAGGGATTCAATCTTGAAGATTGTGAAATCTATAGGAAGAAGGGCTGGGGTGCAAAGATGCCATCCGCATAGATTCAGGCACACCTTTGCTATTCAGTATTTGAGAAATGGGGGAGATGTATTTACACTACAGCGATTATTGGGTCATTCCAGCCTGGAAATGGTCAGACAATACCTGGCGCTTGCTGATACCGATGCAGCTGAAGCGCACAGGAAGGCGAGTCCGGTAGATCGGTGGGGGCTGTAATTAAGCAGCTGCAGCCCCTTTTTTATGGTGTCACTTTGTAAACTTCAATCCTGGAAATCCCCCAAAAACAAAGGTATAAAAAGACCAATCTCGTCAAATAAACTGCTAGAATCGCCATTTAAGCGGTCAAATTGCCATTCTAAGGGTTTTCCCCCTGTGCGTATGGATTCAATGACATTCTGATTTCAGATTTCGGAATTGAGAATAGTTCTCCCCCTGTGCGGTTGGGGTTAGTTTAAATACCGCATTCCGAAAAACAAGTAATGTTGAACTTTTCGAAATCGAAAAGTTGAAAGGTAAAGATGATAAATATCGTCCCCCGTCTTATGATACCAAGACACCCCATGTTGCAAAGTCGAATGGAAATAACGATGAGAAAAACTGACCCTTGACGGTGAATTAAAAACCGTTATATAATCTTAGTAATTGAATAGTTGGCTCTCTCCAGAATATGCGGAGAGACATCTCGGAGATGAACGCCCGATGCCTGTTACAGGTGTCGGGCGTTTTGTTTTAACCAAAAATTAAAAAGCTACTGCCATAAAAAAACCGCCCCAGGTCCTCGGATCCCGGAGCGGTGACAGCAACAAACAGGGTGTTGCCATGAACAATAATAATATAAAACTACATTTGAAGTCAAACCCGGACCAGGGGGCGATACCGGACGATTTTCCACAACCCGATTTATCAAAACCGCCATTCAATGGCTATATACGTTCATTAATCCTGGCGCTAATGTTCGATCTCGACCATTTGCGGGATCTGGCGATCGAAAAGCTCGAAAATGTCGCTAAAGAATATCGAGATGATATTGAGGGGGAATTCTGATGACTGGAAATCCGCAGTTTATAGCGCAGGATGCTGAAGCATCAGTGCTGGGCGCAATTCTAATCAACCCCGACATAATTCCCGACCTGGGGTTAGAGGGAAAGCACTTCCAAATTCACAGACACAGGTGGATCTGGGAAGCTGTATTTCGGTTGTATGATGAGGACGTGAAAATTGACGCCCTGACGATTGCGAACGAACTGGAGAGGAGCAAAAAACTTAAGGAAATTGGCGGCCAGGCGTTTCTCGCCAGTCTTGTAACTAGTACACCGACCTATCTTCACGCTTTTGATCACGCTGAAATATTAAAGAAAAAATGGGGACAGCAGCAGGTAGAGCGGCTGGGGGAGGAACTGCAGAGGATCAACCTCAACGGATCCGATCCTGAAGAAAAAGAGAAAATTTTCAGGGAGCTGGGTGAAGTATTTTTAAAGAATGGCAGGTCGGAGAGCAAATACAGGGTAAGGAATGCTGCATTTGCATTAGAAAATCAACAACCTTCGGAATATATCGTTCAAAATCTTTTCGGGAAAGGAAGTGTATCAGTAATCCCCGGCGCTCCAGGAACAAAAAAAACATATTCGCTACTCTCGTGCGGGGTTTGTGTTGCGATGGGTGAACCCTGGTTGAGGTTTAACACCAAGAAGAGCAACGTACTGTTTGTGGATGAAGAGAGCGGCGAGAAGCGGTTATCTCGAAGGCTGGGAGAAGTTTTGAGGGGAGAGTTTGGGGACGAGACCACAGCAATTAATTTTATCAGCCTGGCACAGTTTGACCTAAGGGATCCAGTTGAAGCGGTCTTGCTGCAGGATTTGATTGTGGATCTGGATGCTGAATTTGTAATAATCGATGCCCTGGCGGACATAATGCCCGGGGCTGACGAAAATGCAGTAAAGGATGTGCATCCGGTATTCATGAGGTTGCGGAGAATGGCCGAAGAGACGGGCGCTGCCATTGTAATAATTCACCACACCAATAAAGGCGGAGGATTCCGGGGATCCACAGCAATCAGCGGGGCAGTAGATTTAATGCTTATCATGGAATCAAAAAAGGACGAGGCTAGGATTGAATTCAAGACCGAAAAGGCCAGGGACATAGAGCCGATCAGCTTTTCAGCTGAAGCACATTGGTCAGACGGAAAGTTCTGGATGACAGATTGTGACCCCAGGGAAAAGCCAAAGACTTTTAGCAAGGCACAAAAATATGTATTGAAATATTTGCTAAAGAATGGCCCTTCTCTGGTGGGGGAGATTCAATCCGATCCAAAAGATTGCACAGAAGCAGCTGCGAAACGAGCGGTTTATGATTTAGCCGGGGATGACCTCATCACCCGAATTGACGAAGGTGGCCCGGGTGTTCCCGCAACTTATTCTCTAACCGAAAAGGGAAATTCTTTTGCTAATGCGGAGGCAAATAGAGAAAATGAATAAATTAGCTGTGAAGCCTGTACCTGTTACCTGTGAAGCCATTAAGAATAATGGCTTCACTTCACAGGTAACCCGTGAAGTCTCACTGGTTTTTCACAGCTTTTCACAGGTCACGGGTTTGGATTGGAGATGACAAATAAGGCGGTGCGTATCTTTGCAAAACCCGTCCGGATACTGTGCGAACGAGATTTTGGAGGTTGAATTGCTGAGAAGGTTACAGTAACTAACCTCATATAATCATAGGCATTTACTGTAAAAAGATGTATAATTACAGTAACTTACAAGATACTGTAAATCAAGGGAGTAAATGTCATGAAAGCAGCGATTTATTTGCGAGTTAGTACTGAGGAACAATTAAAAAATGGCTATGGAATTGAAGCGCAACGTGAACAATGTGTGGCAATGGCAATGGTTAAGCAGTGGAATGTTGTCAAGGAATACAGCGATGACATCTCGGGGAAAAAAGACGAAACCCAACGACCCGGGCTTGCTTCGCTCATGGAGGAAGTTTGCTCGGGAAATATTGAAGCAGTTATTGTATCTGCTTTGGATAGGCTTGGCAGGTCTACTCGAATGGTTTTACGAATTGTTGATAGGCTGGATAGTTGTAATGCTGAGTTGGTTTCCTGTAAGGAAAGCCTGGATACTTCTACTCCACAAGGTAGGTTTGTCTTGAGAATGTTTGCTAGTTTGGCCGAGTTAGAGCGAGATAATATCGTCCAAAGAACCACTGAGGGGCGAGACGCTAGAGGGCGAATTGATGGAGAGCGTGGTGGTCGTTTACCGATGGGGTATATGAGGACAGATGAAGGAATTGTTGTTGTTGAAAATGAGGCTGAAATTGTAAGAGATATTTTTTCTCAAAGGGAAGCGGGAAATACTCTGACAGCTATAGCAGAAAATTTGAATTCCAGGGGGATACGAACCCGTCGTGAAAAATCATGGCATGCTTCAAGCGTAAGGGAAATTCTGCTTAATGAGGATAAATATCTAGGCGGCTTACGTGGACTCAGTAAAGATGTTCATTGGTTGAAGATTATTGATTGAGGTTATTTATGACAGCAAGCGGGAAAATTGATGTAATGTCGGATGCTGAAATCAAGCAGAGGCAGCAAGCCCCCAGGAAGCACGGAGTCAGGTCGTTTCAGGTGCGTGGAGAAGAAGCCCTGGACGAATCCGGAAGATCACGGCTGGAGGAGCTGAAAGAACAGGTCCAGGACCGGGAAGGTGTTATTGCTTTAATGCAGGAACGTGCTGCAAATGCGGTCATGGTAACAGAATTGGTAATGTCTTTTGTGGCAAAGGAATTAAAAGCAGGAAAGTCGTTATCTTCTATTCCAATATTCCGGAGCCTGCCTGCTTATATGAACACGGCTGGCAGGGCTTTGAAGGATCTGGCAAATGAAATGCCTGAGAAAAAAGGGATTGCTGATGCTGAAGTGGTCTTGAATGCGGTGAAGAATGCAGAAGAAAACTGAAGAATTGGTGAATCACTGGCGTGATGTTGGTCCTATTGAATGGGCTGAAGGTCCGTTTGGATGGATAGGTATTGACGGAAATCCAATCACTCTCGAAGCCTGGCAAAAGGCAGTTCTGGGTGCCTGGTGGGCGCACAGGGACTCGATTTCAACCCTTTTGATATCCAATATCAAAAAGACTGGAAAAACCTTTTTAAACGGTATTGTGCTGGCCTGGCGCTGGCTTGCTCTTCCTGGGGAACACTTTGCAGTTGGGAATGACCTGGACCAGTCAGCCGGGAGGCAGTTCAAACAGATTGCAGATATGGTCATTAGAAATGAATATTTGAAAAGAAACACTAGAGTATCAAGCAAACAACTGGTGTTTGAACCAACCGGAAGCACGGTCCAGGCGCTTTCAGTTGATGCGGCCGGAAACGCTGGAGCCAATCATCTTACAGCAAGCCACACAGAAGCCTGGGGAATCATTTACGAGGGTGGGCGAAGGGCGTATGAAGAACTCACGGTTCCCCCTGGGACATTTTACGGTTTTCCCGCAATGCGAATTGCTGACAGTTATGCTGGTTTTGACGGTGAATCTGAAACATGGCATGACCTTGTTGATCGGGGGCTGAAAGGTAAGAAAATATCGGACGAGTGGGGAATCTACAGCAATGGCGGTTTGCTGCTTTTTCATATAAATGGGGAGGAAGCCCAGCGGCGCTGTTTTAGAGGATCCCCAGAAGATGCGGAAATCTATTATTCTGAGCAGCGTATGAATCTCAGAAATGGGACCTACTTGAGATTACACGAAAACAGAAGGGCGGCTGGGAGTGAGCAATTTATATCCCTGGAGGAATGGGATAAATGTATTGATCAAGACTTCAGGCCGCTACTCCCGGATTTGAGTAAAAATCTTTTTCTGGCAGTAGATGCTTCCACAAAGCATGACTCTTCAGCTGTGGTAGCTGTTTACTATGATCGGGATATGGGAAAGGTTTGTCTTGCCAGGCATCGGATCTGGCATCCTTCAACCCATCAACCCTTAGACCTTGATGCAACTATTGGGGATTATTTGCGAGGGATGAGGGACAGTTATCATGTTGTTGAGGTTCGATATGATCCATATCAGATGCATGATCTTTCCACAAGGCTGCGGTCTGATGGTTTGAGAATGGTTGAATTCCCCCAGAGTGTACCGAACTTGACCAGGATGGGACAGAACCTCTTCGAACTGATAAAAAACCGGAACATTCTTTTATATCCGGATGCCGAAATGCGGAGATCTGCAGGTCATTGTGTTGCTATGCAATCCTCAAGGGGTTGGCGAATTGCGAAAGAGAAAACATCCCATAAGATAGATGTGGTTGTGGCACTGGCAATGGCAGCAATTGGGGCTGTAGAAAACGCTCATTATATTGAACCCAGCAAGTTGATCTCGTTTTGGTGAGAGAAAATGGAAATGCTATCCAGCGAAGAGATAATCAAATGTCCTGGTTGTTACCGATCCTGGCGCTCGTTGTTGGAGCTGCAGCGGTTAGGGGAGGTCCGAAAATTGGGGCTGAAACTGGAAGCCGTTTGTCCTGGCTGCGGCTGCGTTTTTGCGGTCAATAAATACTGGAAAAAACAAAATGGCGAACAAAGTTAGTTGGGGAGAGGGGATCAAGCCCGGCATGGATGCGAGTCAAATATTCCTTGATCCTCATAAGAGGCTGGGTGCTGCGGTCTGTCTCCAGGCTGTGAAAGACTTCCAGGATAACAATATTATCAAAGCCCTGGATGCCCTTTTATTCTGGCTGGATGATGGGCCTGTATGGTTGGATGCCCTGGGTTTTGAGGGGGATGGTCCGGTTGAGGTTTTGGTAAAAATAGCTGGAGGCAGATATGAGACAAGAAAAATTAAGCGAAATTGTCCGGAAGGAAGTCAAGGACATGACCTACCAGGAAATAAAAAAATTCCAGCGGGAACTGGTGAGGGATCTTCCGGAATTTATAAAAGAAAAAGCCCAAAGAGCCAAGCAGGATAAAAACACAAATTGAAATTGAAAAATAAAGGAGTCTAAACCATGAGCGATAACGAAAGACAATTACGGGAGATTGTCAAGAATTCCCAGGCATTATTGGAATCTCTTGACAACCTGGAAGCCGAACCATATTTCCAAAAGAAATGGTCCCGGGATTATCGGACCAATGTTAAGTGGTCATTGGATTTACTTAAAGAACGATACAACTACGTATTTTAACAATGTGCGATGACTATATGCGGACCTTGTTCGAAAGAACGGCAGAAGTCCTTTCCGGGAGGGATATTTTTCTTAGGTTTCGATACCCAATCGATCGGGGAGCAAGGGCAACAATTTTCCGGTCAAAATCCGGATATTTTGTTATGGACATAAAGCCGGCTGGGAGTTGGGAGACGAAATTTAGATCCATGCTTCACGAGGCTGCACACGCAAAATATCACCTGAAGGAAGCGGCAAAATTTGATTGGCTGGAAAGACCAAGCGGATCATTTGAGCGATCCGAAGAGTCCTGGCGAAAATACGAAATTGATCCCGAGGAAATCGAGGCTGACAACCAGGAGGAGGAATGGGCAGCCCTGGCTGATGAGCTGGTTGAGAATATCGAAACGGGGGATACAGAACGGGACCAGATTTTTTGCAAATGTGTTGCATTAAAACTCTATTACGAGCTGAAAAGGAAACATTATGAGCATGACGAAACTTGAACAGGAACTAAAAAAAGCAATTGACCGCCGGGCTGAATTGGGCGGCGAACTGGAAGCGGTCCAGGCTGAACTTGAAATTCAAAGAGGGCGGCTTGCGGATGACGTTTATAACCGAGCGAATCCCAAGAAAACCCAGGACGAAATTATCCGGTTGAATGAACAAGAACAAGCATTAAAGGCTGCAATCCAAAAGGCGGATGGGCTTGTAACCGGGTTGAGTGCTGATCTGGAAGCAGCGAAAAAGGACCGGGCGATTAAAGAGATCCAGCAGCTTGAAAAAATCGGATCTGATCATGTTGTTGCGTTTTTCTCCGCTTTATATCAGGCGGAGGAGGCAGCGGAAAAAGCCCGGGCAGTTTACAAGGATATGATTGAAATCCAAAATCGATTCCAATTGGGATCTGACGGGCTGCAGCTGCAGCGGCTGATCACTTGGGTGGAATACAACCGGAACGAACGGGAACTATTTTTAAATAAGTTTTCGAAGGACCGCCCGGACCTTGCGAAGGCGGCGCAAAAATGAAATCACAAGTCACAATCCCCAGGGAAGCAGTTGGAAATAAAATCACCATTTGGCTGGAACACCCGGGATACCCGGACCGGTTTTTTTGCGTTGGTGCATTCTGGAATTGGGACAAGGCTCCAACCGTATCGATTGATCGGTTGGATTATTACGAAAATCAATCCAACGTGGTTTTAATCAACCTGGAGGAAACGGAACATGACGAAGCAAGCTGATATTAAAAAATTAGAGAAAGACGTTGAGGAACTTAGGGCTTTACGTGCAAGGCTTATAGAAAAATATGGCGAGAAACAATCGAAAAAAGCGGTTTATGGTATTGACCAGGAAATCGAGCAAACGATCCAAAGAATAGCCAAAGTTGAAATGAAAGATCTCCGGACCGATACTGTGCAAACATGGTAAGTTACCTCTTGTTGAGCGGAGGGAGGGTTGTCCTGATCCGCAACCCTCCCATATGGGAATAAAATAAAAGGAATAATGATATGGCAAACCCAGAGATAAATATTATTGTGAAAGCAGAAGCTGATGATGCAATTAAAGATTTCAGAAAATTAAGCGCAGCTACAGAAGAAGTTGGTGATGAAATGCGGAACATGGGGGACGAGTCGAACCTGACCTCCGGAAAATTATCACTCCTGGATGGGGCGATGGTTGCGCTTGGAGGAGTTGCTGTAAACATGGGGATGCAGTTTGCCCGGTCTATTCCCCAAATGGTAGAACTTGGAGCGACCTTCGACCGGGCGCAGACCGCCCTTGAGGGATACGCAGGGGGAGCATTGGAGGCGGAAATCTATACAAAAGCTGTTAAGGATGCTGCTAATGGGGCAATATCCGAATTAACAGCAATGGAAAATGCGTCCCGGTTGCTGGCTATGGGGCTTGCAACAAACACGGATGAAGCAGCACAATTAACCGAAATGGCAATCACCCTGGGGGCATCTATGGGGAAGGATGCTAAAACAGCATTTGACGAATTCACTCTACTATTGGCGAATCAATCAGTTGAGCGATTTGATACCTTTGGAATTGCTGCTGCAGAAGTTCGGGCAAGAATAAACGAATTAACTGCCGCAAATGAAGGGTTGGACCGCCAGACCGCATTCATGATCGCAACAATGGAGGTTGGTACGCAGAGTTTAAATGAACTGAAAGAGGCTGGGTTTGAAGCCGGAAACGAAATGGAGGAAATGCGGGCGATTGTTGAGGATACCAAAGCTGAATTTGGGCTGATGTTGTGGCAGGGAGTAATGCCCTTAATGCGTGGTTTATTAGACCTGCGAAAAGCCAACATGGAAAATAAGAACCAGGCATTGGAGACCAGCAACTCATTTGAGGAATATTTGCAGTCCGTACACAACCTGAAAGGTGGATCCGCTGCTCTGCGGCTTGAGGTAATTGAAGCAAGAAGGGAAGAATGGGAACATTACCAGGTATTGAAAGCAAAGACAGAGGAAATGGACAACCTTGCCAAATCGATAAACAATATCCCCTCCCAGAAAACCGTGGATATTACAATAAACGAAACCTATAACAGACAATGGACCGGGATGAGCGGATACTACACCGGTTACCAGGGATACCAGCACGGTGGGGAGTTCATGGTTGGCGGGATGCCGGGACCAGACAGAAACCTGATCCAGTTTATGGCAACAAAGGGGGAAACCGTGACTGTGACCCCGGCTGGACAATCGTCATCTGGAGGAATTAGGGATATAAGTTTTCATTTTAATGGGGCTGTTCTGAGTGATCCGTATGAACTTGAAAGAAAGATTCTCCCAATCATAAGAAAAGGGATCCGGATGGATAAATTGAAACAATGAGATTGGTAATAGTAAATTTTTGTATGCCAGAAGAGAACGGGTATAATTTCATTTTGAACTGGACTAATTGAAATGTGGATTACAACCCGAGAAGCCGCTGAAATTTCAGGATATAACCTGCAACATATTCGAAGGATTGCGAGGGAAGGTTTGATTAAATGCCAGAAATGGGGGCAGGAATGGATGATTGACCGGGACTCGCTGGCTGATTATATAAAACACAAAGGCAGGAGACCCAAGGCCACGGAAAACACTTGACAATGTGTGTTATAATAGTTATGTAACATGGTGTTACATACACACCAATAAATAGGGCTGTGAAAGTGCGTGAACACTCACACAACCCTGACCCATCAACCGGGGCTATCCGGTCGAAAGGCTAACAGTAATTATAGCAAACCTGCGCCCCGGCAAAAGACCAGGGGTTTTTTGTTAACCCCGAGAGGAGATAAAAATGTGTGAGGAACTAGTTGATTGGAAAAAGCTTGGCGGGGTGCTGGAAGAGGTTAAAGAAGGAAAACATAAAAGCGGGGATATACTCCCGCTGACCAATGGGGTGACTATAGAAGTTATAAGCAATAATAAAATAGCCCTGGTCAGAGAGAATGAGCGATCCGTTTATAAGTATATCGGGATTTGAAATCAGGAGAGAATCTTTATGCGAATGACTGAGGCAATCAGTGAGTTCGGTATTGCAAAGGCCGTTGAAGGATATGCCGAATCAACTGTAAAAGGATATCAGTGGAGATTGAACCAGCTTTCAGATTGGCTGAGCAATCCCCAGGTGGACCGGATAACCCTTTCTGATTTGCGGGATTTTATATACTATTTGCGAAAGGAATATAAAACCAGGCGCTGGAATGGTGATGCTTCGCCGCTCACTGAAGCCTCAATTCATGGTTATTGGAAAGCCTTCCGTTGTTTTTGGAACTGGCTTCATGATGATTATGATCTTGAGAATGTTGCCCAGAAACTCAAAATGCCCAGATATACTCTCAGGCCAATTGCACCATACACAAAAGAAGAAATATTAATGATGCTGGAGGCTTGTGATCGGGATGCTGCAGAACACAATCGCTCAACCAGGATCAGAGATCGAGCTGTGCTGTTGTTGCTATTGGATACAGGCCTCAGGTTGGGGGAATTGATGAGGCTGAAGGTTAGAGATGTGGACATTGAGGGTGGCAAAATAACAGTATTACCATATGGACGTGGTATTAAGAGCTCCGGCAGGATGGTTTACCTTGGGATTTCTGCCAAGAGAGCAATGAAAAAGTATCTGGAGCAGATACCAAAACAGCCCGAAACCAGTTTATTTAGTATTTCAAATGACGGGATGAGGAACTTGGTCCGAAGGATTGGGAAGAGATGCGGAGTTAATGCCTGGTCCCATAAATTCCGGCACACTTTTGCCATAAATTATCTCAGGAACGGCGGAGACGTTTTCACCCTCCAGAGACAATTAGGGCATTCTACTCTTGATATGGTCCAACATTATTTGGCTATTGCAGACACAGACAGCCAGGCGGCTCACCAAAAAGCAAGTCCGGCTGACCGCTGGCAGTTATACGCTGATTAATCGTAATTGCTTGACATTACTATTGTTCGGTTTTAGACTATTTTTAACATAAATTTCAAGAACCTCAGGGCGTTTACCTTGGTTAAATTTAGGCGAACCGGAAGGCGCTTCCCCTGAAAGGGTTACAAGGAAAGCGGTCTATGGTAGAGTTGGTTAGAGCGTTTCCCTTACAAGGAAGAGGTCGCAGGTTCGAGTCCTGTTCCGCCCACAAAAATTATCCACCACTGGTTCTGCCTTTGTTTTTCTACAATGGAACTCTCCAATAAAATTTTATTTTTAAATTCCATTAAGTAATTGCTCTTAATAAAATTATTCCTCCAATTTTTGAAAAATTTTCTGTAAATATTATTATTGGATTACCCAGAGGGGCAGGTACTGGTGCAAGTGCCATTTACGATTCCCCAATTATTATTGGAGGTTACTTTTATGCGCTAAAAATTTCTGGTGATGATAAAATGAAAACCACGGATGGCAAATATCCCTTGACCACCACTTAGTGCGGTAATAAAATCAGATTGGAATGTCAGGAACCAGCAATGAGATTTCAATTTGTAATTTGGCTGTCAAAAAGGTGCTATTTGTCATACTGAGCGAAGTGAAGCATCTGATTCTCATCGAGAAAGACTCTTCACAATGTTCAGAGTGACACTATCTTTTTGGATAGCCCTTTTTATTTCACCATTAATATTACACAGGAGTAAATAATGGATGACTTTTTGTTCCGGGGTTCATTCCAGGAGATAGACCCTGAAGTTTTTGATTTAACAAAAATTGAAGAGGAACGCCAAACACGAAAATTAATTCTTATTCCCTCAGAGAGTCAAGCCCCACTTGCAGTCCGGGCAGCGCTCTCGACAGCTTTTCAGAATATTTATGCAGAGGGCTATCCCGGAGATGATACACGGATTCTCAGAGAAGATGAATTATTTGATTATCCCGCCCGATTGGCGCATTTTCGCCGGTATTCTGATCCCCGTTATTACAAAGGGGTGGAGTATGCAAATATTGTCGAAGCTCTCGCCCGGAGGCGCTGCGCTGAGCTGTTTTCAACCAACCAAGTTAACCCGGATGAAATATTCGTAAACGTGCAGGCTCTATCGGGAGGACCGGCGAATAACGCTGTTTTCCATGCGCTGGCTCAACCAGGTGACACCATTATGGGGATGGATTTACTGCACGGAGGCCATCTATCACATGGATCAACTGTAAACCGCTCAGGAAAATTTTATAACGCAGTACATTATTCTGTAGATCCAGAAGCTGAAAAAATTGATTACAACCAGATAGAAGCCCTTGCTGTTGAACATAAACCTAAATTTATCATCGCAGGCTATTCATCTTATCCGTGGACTGTTGATTGGGAACGGTTTAAACAAATTGCGGATTCGGTGAATGCTCTATTGTTCGCGGATATCGCTCATGTAGCAGGGCTTGTAGCTGCGGGAGTATTTCCGTCCCCTGTGGGAATTGCGGATGTAATCACTTTTACCACTCATAAATCGCTCTGCGGTCCTAGGGGGGCTTGTATACTCACAACTGATCCAACCATGTCAAAGAAGATAGATAGAGCAGTCTTTCCAGGGGAGCAGGGAGGACCGCATGTTAATACTTTTGCGGCAATGGCGGTCGCATTTAAGCTGGCAAAAACTGAACAGTTTCAAAAATTACAGGAACAGGTTGTAAAGAATTGCCAGGCTTTAACTGAAAAATTCATCGAAAATGGATTCAGAATACCGTTTGGGGGCACAGATACTCACTTGATGAACCTGGATTGCAGAACGATAAGAGGTTCTGACGGTACAACATTATCAGGAGATCAGGCTGCACGCATCCTGGATATAGCAGGGATAGTGGTGAACAGAAATACCATACCCGGGGACACTTCCGCTCTGGATCCTTCAGGTATTCGTATGGGTACTCCCTGGGTGACCCAGCGTGGTCTGAAAGAAAATCATATGCATCAGATTGCCGATATTATTTCCGGCATACTAAATTCAGTTCAACCGTACAGCCTGAGAGGCAAAACAAGAGCCCTTCGAAGAGCAAAGGTTGATTTTCAGACTTTGGAAATATCGAAACTGCATGTTCATGATATCGCCTGGAATGCAGGCAGCGATTTTGAGCCGGCTGAACTTGGTTATCCCCATTTCTACTATCTCGATGATAAAACCGAAGGTAAGTGGGCAGCTTTTGAGTTGAGAGGTGAACAGCTCCGTGAATACATGAATTTTGTATTTGCGAGTAATATTGAGGAATTATCGTCAGGTGACACCCAGGTTACCAGGTTTAATACACCTGTCGGGCAGATTGAAGGGCTAATTACTCGCATTGATACCGATCGTTTCCTTTTACGGGTAACATCAGCAAAGTCTGGATTTGTATCGGCCTGGCTTAGAGACTTGTCTGATGGATATATTATGTTTGATGATGATCCATTACGAAAAATACCAGGCCCAGTGCAGGTGATACCGGTATCGGAAGACCAGTATCCTGATGGTGAAAAACTTGAATTTGTGGTTGGGAAAAAACCGTATTTCATCGGTATCGAGACTCAAGACGGCGAATCGATTCAGGAATTCAATTGGGAAAAAAGCGAACCAGAAACAAGGCGGACTCCTTTATTTGAACTGCACAAACAACTGGGCGCAAAAATGATTCCTTTTGCCGGATGGGAAATGCCAGTATGGTATTCCTCGGTTTTGGAAGAGCATATGGCAGTTCGAGAAAGCGCAGGAGTTTTTGATGTATCTCATATGGGTGTGTATCAGGCTGAAGGCCCGGATGCATCCATATTCCTGAACTGTGTGGTAGCGAACGATATCAATCTTCTGGCTAAAGGCGAATCATGCTATACACATTTTCTTGATCCAGATGCGGATGTGATTGATGATTTATTGATATACCGCCGGGATACGGATAAATATCTTATTGTTGTTAATGCTTCTAATGATGACAAAGACTGGAACTGGCTGCAATCTGTAATAAAAGGTGAAGTTTTAGTTGACCGAAAGCATCAGGATGCGCTTGTTTTGGGCAGGAATGTCCTGTTGCGAAATTTGCGTGATCCAGTCGAAGGTGAAAATATGCGAGTCGATATCGCATTACAGGGTCCAAAATCAAGGGAAATTTTGATCAGACTTGAACCGGAAAAAGATTTAGAGAAGGTACTTCTTTCATTGAAACGCACTGAATTGTGTGAGGGGAAATTAAGGCAATTTGATTTGATCATTTCACGAACAGGGTACACTGGCGAAGCAATGGGATTCGAATTGTTTGTCCATCCGGATAGGGCGAGCGAATTATTCAGCAGGATAATGGAAGTCGGTGAACCTTTAGGGGTTAAACCAATCGGCCTTGGAGCCAGAGATTCATTAAGAACAGAAGCAGGTTTGCCGCTGTATGGACATGAAATGGGTACTGGATCAGGTCAAATGGGTGAAAAACAATTAGGGGTGGCTGAAGCAGGATTTGGGAGTTATGTAAAAGTGTATAAACCCTGGTTTATCGGGCGAGAAGCGTTTATTGATAAAGAATCAAAACAGAACCGGATGGTGGCTCGTTTCCAATTTGAAGAAAAGGGTGTGCGTATGGCTCATCAGGGAGACCCCGTTCTGGATAAACGCGGGCGGGTGATTGGATGGGTGACCAGCTGCGCAGTTGATAGTGAAGGGAAACTGACCGGGCAGGCATATATAGATCAAAAACAGTTGAAGCTGGGTAATGATATTTATATTTATCAGAGCGCTGAAAGTGATCCTGGCAAACCTCCTGCGGAATTTAAAATTGGCGATAAAGCACAGTTGCCATCACATGCAAATATTGTCAGCCGGTTTAAATAGATCAATTTTGGAAGTTGTATTTCACCACATTGTTTGGTCTTGATGCTTTTGTTCAGGTTTTAACGACTTGGAATTTCAACTGGAAGAGTAAATACCTTTCAGAAAACTAATTAATTTAACTCCTTCCATATACAGGAATCGCTGCTCCATTTATTGCCGAGGCTTCATCTGAGGTCAGGAATAATATTACATCCGCAATCTGATTGGGATTCACCCAGCGAGAATAATCTGCATCTGGCATCGATTTGCGGTTCTGTGGAGTATCTATTGTTCCCGGTATCACACAATTTACATTTATACCCTTGTGCTTCAATTCAGCCGCCATACTTTCGGTTAATCGAATCACACCGCTTTTTGAGGCGCTGTATACAGCACTATTTGAAGATCCTTTAAGCCCTGGTCTTGCTGCGATATTAACAATTTTCCCAAAACTCTGGTCTATCATTATTGGAATCACCTGTCTGCAGAGCAAAAAAACTGAATAAAGGTTTAACTTAATCATAAAATCCAATTTGTCAACCGGGGTCTCGTGAAGGGATTTGCCGGAATAAAACCCCCCGACTGTATTGACCAGTATATCTATATGACCAGACCACTCCAGGGATTCTATAACTGCTTGTTCGATTGAGCCTGGATTGGTCACATCAACCTCGGATAATAAGAATCTTTCTGGATAAGATACTATTTCAGGCATATTTAATTTTATCGAATCCGGTTGACGGTCAAATAATATTAATTGAGAACCGGATTTGTAAAATTTCTTAACTACTGCCCCGCCTAAATTACCAGATGCTCCGGTAATCATAACCGTTCGACCAGAAAAGTCTGTTTTTGTAATCATTTTCTAGTGGATTCTAGGTTCAGATAGTTAGAGCGTTTTAATATAAACGCGGTGATTCTTATAAGGTTTACCACCAAGGTTAACCAGATCGCGCCTCATTTGAACTGCTGACTCAGCGATCTGGGTCATATCGCAGTGTTCAAATTTGTAATTGTGTTCTTTTACAGTTTTCTCCAATTCGGAATAAAGAAGGGCGTTTCCGCCTCTCCCCTGGAATTCCGGGAGTATGCCAGCACCGTTTACCGCAATCCATTTGGTGTTTTTCATTGATAACAGTAAATGAAAAATTCCAAATGGAAGCAGTTTTCCTTTTGCTTTTTGTAAACCTTCTGAAAGATCTGGAAATCCAAGTAAAAATCCAACTGCTTCATCTTTGTGGGCGATGACTTTTATCAAACGTGGATCAGCCACATCAATAATTGTACTTAAAATAAAGTTGATTTCTCTATCAGAAAGAGGCGCGTATTCCCAATTGTTAATAAATGCGGAATTATACGTTTTCCCAATTCTCTGCGCCCATTTTTTCAACTCATTCTTATTTTCAAATCTTATAACACGCAGGGTACCGCGTTTCTTGACACGATCTGCGATACTGTGAATTCGCTCAGGGAGATTAAAATCCTTCCGGTTCAGGTAACAGGAAACAAAATCAACTACTTTTTCAAAACCTATTGATTCAACATAATTAACATAATAAGGATAGTTGTAATTCATCATGGTCATTATCTGGTGGTGTTCGAAACCCTCCTTCAGCAGACCATAGCCGTCCAATACTGCAAATCCTTTTGGACCCATTACTTGATCGAGCTGATGTTGTTTTGCCCAATTAAACACGCGCTCAAATAATGCTTCAGCAATCTCTAAATCCTGGACTGTTTCAAAATGATAAAATTGGGCAATTTTCTTGTTGTGGAATTTGTTGTAGGGACGGTGTTCCAATGCTGCGATTCTGCCAACTACCTCTCCATCCTGATATGCGAGAAAAAAGTCAGCAATTGAGTGTTCGTAAAATGGATGTTTCTCGGAGTTAAGTTGCAGTTCGACATCTGAGTATAAAGGCGGGACCCATTGAGGGCAATCTTTATAAAGCCTGAATGGAAACTGTACATAGTCATGTATATGGCGTTTATTTCTGGTATCTATTTTTTCAATAACTATCATCTTATATCCCTCAGGCTTTGTGTATTTGATTTCCAGTTTATCCAGATAACACCCGGTTCTCTCAATAGTTTCTGCTTGTTTAAATTGAAATAAACCGAGAGTTGCACTTACAAAAGCACAAATAAACACTACAAGACTGCACTGCACCCTAAGCCGGGCGTATCTGAAGCGATCAACCAACCATTATCCAGCCTGAAACCGGGTTTGGTTGGATCATATATTAAACCCAGGTTGCCATCGAGATCTGCATAATCAATATTAGGACTGCTCAGAGCAAAATGAAGACCTGCCGCAATTTGAAGCGCGGGCTCAATGACACAGCCTATCATTGTTGTGATACCAGCAGCGCGAGAAATCGAATCAATTTGTTGAGCGCAGCGAAATCCTCCACATGTGGCAATTTTGATACACATACCGTCCACCTTTCTTCCCGCTGCGAGTTCCAGGGCAGAAGAAGGTCCTGTTACGCTTTGATCCGCAAGAACCGGCACAGGGCTGTTCCGAGTTACTTCCTGGAGGCTGAATTGGTCAGATGCTGGAGTAGGCTGCTCAATAAATTCAATCTTTTTCTCCAGGGCTCTCGCCACTTCAAGCGCAGTTTTAACATCGTATCCCCCATCAGCATCCAACCGCAGGACATGATCTGGTAATGCCCGTTGAATCGTCTCAATTCTGCGAACATCCAGACCTGGATCCTCACCACCTTTCACTTTCAGCACTCGAAAGCCTGTTGAAGCCAATTGTTTTGCCTGTTCAACGCTTGCATGAATATTCGATAATTCGATGGTGGCAGAGGTTTGAATTTTATACCGGTAACCTCCTAATATTTTGAAAAGAGGCATTCCTGCCGCAAGCCCTAAAAGATCATGGAACAACAGGTCAAAAGTACAGGTTGCTGCTCTGGATGAGGAGATCAGTGGTTTTAATTCACTAAGCGAATATTCGATATCTGTTGGGTGCAGATTAATTACTTTTTCCGCACCCATCATGCAGGCATTAATTGCATTTTTTACTGTCTCGCCTGTCAAGTCTGGATGAGCCACTGAGCATCCCCATGCAGTACGGCCATCCTTTATGTCGGCGCGAATGAATATTGATGTAACCTGATCTATTAATGCCTGGTTTGCAAACCGGACTGGATTTTTGAGTTTGAGTTCTACAGGGATAACTTCAACTTTTATGATTTGCATGTCTGTATTATCAACTAATTATATCTTACAGCAGAATCTCATATCATCGAGTGGCAAGTGTTACTTCACAAATTTTGAGCAATTGGGATAAAAAAATCGACTGTTAAATCTCAGTCGATTTTCTTCCATGGGGTGGGTGACGGGGATCGAACCCGCAACAACTTGATCCACAGTCAAGTGCTCTGCCATTGAGCTACACCCACCATGCATCTAAGGATTTTATCACGAAGAAAATCCACGATCAAGAAATCTTGTTCTTCTCTCCAATTCTTTCTGAAATGAATTTAATAACATCCATCTCAAGAATTGTGGTTTGCTCACCAGTTCGCAAATCCTTGATTGAAATTTGCTTATTTTCGATTTCATCTGGACCAAGAATTAGTGCCAGTTCTATTCCCATGCGGTCACCAAAGCGGAACTGTTTACTTAGTTTGTCATGGATCGGATAAGAGACCACATTAAAACCCGCTCTTCGCAATGAGGATGCCATTTTATAAGAATTTGTCATTGTCGTATGGTCAAACACTGTGACCAGAATTTGCGCTGCTGGTTGAGAAATGGATTTCGGAAAACGGTTGAATTTCTTTAAAACAAGACTAATAATTAAGTCCCCCATTGCGAAACCAACGGCAGGCAGCGGTTTTCCACCTACCGCTTCAACCAGGCTGTCATAACGTCCCCCACCTAATATCGCCCTGAATTCACCATCTTCATCCCAAACTTCGAATACAGTTCCGGTATAGTAATCCAAACCACGGATTATATGTGGAGCAAACTGAACATATTCTGAAACACCCAGTGATTCAATAACCTGGAAAAAACGGATTAAATCATTCGATTTGCGCCATAATTCAAAGTCACCGAGCAGAATTTCTAATCCCGAAATCTGCTGGGATGTGAGACCCATGTCTTTTCCATAAGACACCCAACCATCAGGAGAGAGTTTATCCCGCCGGTCTATAAGCCTGAAAACATTTAACCGTAAATCCCCTGGAATATCCAAATCCTGCATTTCTGAATCCATTAACTGACGGTTATTTACGAGAACTTTGACCTGACCAGATGATAATCCTAACTCAATTAAGAAATTAGCTGCAATAGCCACCATTTCAGCATCCGCTTCTGGCGAATCCACCCCGATAAGATCAATATTCCATTGAAAAAATTCGCGTGTGCGTCCTTTTTGAGGTCGCTCATAGCGCCAGAATGGACCCCAAGACCACCAGCGAAGCGGGTAAACGAGTTGGTTTTGACGCTGGGAAACCATCCTGGCTATCGAAGGAGTCAGTTCAGGTCGTAATGCAATCAGATCTCCACCACGGTCCTCAAATACAAATGATTGCTCTTTTACTAATTCCTCTCCGGATTTGGCAGCATAAAGATCGATCGATTCAAGAAATGGACCATCAATCTCCTGATAACCGAAGGATTCGGATACAAGGCGGGCTTTCTGGTAAATGTAAGAACGAACCGCCATTTCCTCGGGGTAATAATCTCTTGTACCTTTAATCGATATAATTTTTGATGACATATTGTCTTGATTATCCCGGTTATCTAGATGTATAAAGAATTTGGTATTGGTAAATTTTCCCGATTGTATTAAGGTCAATGGCTGCTCTAAGGCTGCGTCCAATTAAGTGTCGAATTTCTTGTATTCTGCCACTCAACTGGTAAATTTCGTTTGGTTTACGGCCATCAACGCGCATTTTCATCTCTCAATATGTGTAAATAAAGGAAGATCAAACGGATATTTTACCATTTAACGGTATATCTTCATCACTGCAAGTGATTTCTAAAATTAGGTTAAGTAGGGTTAAGGGCATGTAATTGATTATATGGTACAGTTGTGCTATTATTTACGGGATTTTTTAAATATTAAGATTGATGATAATTGATTTATGACACAAGCCGTGACTCGAAGGGAATTTCTTAAGTTAACTGGTACAGCTGCCGTTGGGTTTGGTCTGCCAAATTACCCACCTGGCGGTAATCCCTATTTAACCACCCCGGTCTTGAAGCTTGGACGTGCAGCCAGGTCTCTTCACTATTATGAAGAACCAAAATATTCAAGCGCTCAATTAGGATTTTATAATACAGATGCTGTATTTAAGATCCTTGAGGAGAAATTGGGGGATGCTAAGAATGAAGAAAGCCCAATTTGGGTCCGATCAGAGGATGGCTGGTTGAATTCAACTAATATTCAACCTGTCAGGAATGAAAAAAATAAACCTGTATTGAATATTCCTGCAAATGGGATGCTAGCAGAAGTAACAGTACCGTTCACGCAATCATGGTCTGTGGAAGGTGAACGCCGGAAAAGAGCTTACCGGTATTATTACAGCAGCACTCACTGGGTTTATAACGCATACCCAACTTCTGACGGTAGTGTTTGGTACCGTATAATCGATGATAGGGATAATATGGGTAGTTTTTTAGTCCTGGCGGAGGATCTAAGACCTGTAACAAAGGAAGAGCTTTCACCTATCTCACCGGAGATAAAAGATAAAAAAATTGAAGTTGATCTGGGCGCTCAGAGGATGAAAGCCTTCGAGAATAATAAGCCTGTTTTTACTGCCCGAATTGCATCAGGTTATTTTGAGGGAGATACACCCAGGGGTGAGTTTATTGTTGAAAGGAAAAATCCTTCCCGGCATATGGCTGCAAGAACTGAAACAAGCGAATTCGATTTACCGGGAGTACCCTGGGTTTGTTTTATTTCCTGGACTGGGGTGTCTTTACATGGAACTTATTGGCACAATAATTACGGCATCCCCCAGAGCCATGGTTGTATAAACCTTTCGCCAGAAGCTTCAAAATGGGTTTACAGATGGACAGAACCATTTGTTCCGGTTGAAGAAGATTATGTAGAATCAGACAATGGAACAAAAGTTGTAATTTACTGAAATTTAAGGAGCAATAATATGAAAATAAAACACCCGAAAAAGATATTTATACTAATTTTTACAGGTGTTTTGTTTATGATTACAGTAGCGTGTAGTTTTTCAGTTTTTTCTGAGCCTACTGCTACGTCAGTTCCACCTATCACAGTGGTGGTTACCCAGGTAATAACTGAGGTAGCCCCACCAACACAACAGATACAAGTTACCAATACACCTGAAAATACAATAGAGCCTACAGCAACCTTATGGCCAACACTGGCAGGTACTTACGATCCTTATTCAATGCCAATCTGGTATCCTATTGAAGGATGCCCCGCCTCTAGATTACATATTGGTGATCGGGCTACGGTCACATATGGGGGAGGGGCAAACGCGATCCGATTTGGAGCTGATGTGCATTATGACACTACTGTTGGATATGCTGAAGAAGGGGAAGGAATGGTAATTACAGATGGCCCGTGGTGTTATTATAATTGGATAGTGTGGTTGGTAAAAACAGATGGAGGCGTGGAGGGTTTTACACCTGAAGGGAATGGTGAAGAATACTGGCTTCTCCCGGAAGAGAAAGGCCAATAATTTGAAAATACACAAATAGTTGTATTAAGAATTATTCCAGTAACGGCCCAGAAAAAATTTTGTATGGGCCGTTTTGTTAAGCCTTTATGGGTAATAAATCTAATATTTATGTTAAGTATTGATTACAAATGATCGATTCTTACCCAAGATGGGACCAAATACCAATATCAGATTTGAATGGTATTCTAATGATCATTGGGGATACAGATACTGGCAAGACAACTTTCGCCAGATATTTATTCAAGAGATTGACGTTTGAGAATCCAGGCATGGCCATCTATTTACTGGATGGAGATCCGGGGCAAAGTTTTCTCGGACCACCAACAACTATCACCCTGACCAACACTCTCAACAATTCTTATCCATCTCATAAATTAATTTTTACAAGAAGATATTTCATTGGTTCAGTATCTCCGCGAGGACATATGATCCAAATGGTTGTCGGGACATCGAAATTAATCAAAACAATCCCGAACCTTGAAAAAAGTATTGTGATTCATGATACGACTGGACTGGTTAATCCCGCTTTGGGGGGATTTGCATTAAAATCAGGAATGATCGATCTTCTGCAACCTTCAACTTTATTTGTATTCCAATCTGCGGATGAGCTCGTGAAATTGGTTTTTCCCTATAAGTTATCTGGTCGAGTAAAACTTGTTGAATTATCTGTATCGGGAGGTATATCGAGAAGGGATAGGGAAAACAGAAAGAATTATAGACAGAAGCAGTATCGAGATTATTTTTCAAAAGTGTATCAATATGAACTTGCATGGGATAAGATTGCAACTTTCCCATTTCCAGATTTGGAAATACATAAATTAGTCGCTTTTGAAGACCAATGCGGTTTTACGCTTGATCTTGGGATAATTAAAACAATTGATCGGACCAGAACCGTGATTAATGTAATATCTCCAATATCATCTCTAGTCTTGGTAAATGCCCTCCGAATTGGAGATGTCTCTTTAAACCCTGAAACATTTTATGATAAATTGAACATTAAGGATATTTAAAGCACATCAAAACAATATCAATGTCGATATAAATAGAAGGAGGAACAAAATGGAATTTCATGAATTGATCAGAACACGTTACAGTGTAAGAGCCTATAAACAAGATCCAGTTCATAAAAATAAGTTGAATTCAGTTCTGGAGGCAGCAAGGTTAGCGCCTACCGCTGCTAATAGGCAGCCTTTTAAATTAATCGTCATAGAAACTGAAGGGAGAAAAGCTGAATTAAAACAAATTTACCGGAAAGAATGGTTTGTTCAGGCCCCACTACTCATTTGCGCAGTTGGTATTCCTGCCAGCAGTTGGGTGCGTGAAGATATGCGCAGATATCTTGATGTGGATATCGCAATAGTTATGGATCATTTAATTCTCGCTGCTACTGATTTAGGCTTGGGAACCTGCTGGGTGGCGGCATTTAATTCCCAAAAAGCTAGGGAGATATTAGAATTGCCGGATGAAGTAGAACCATTGATTTTTACTCCGTTAGGTTACCCAGCGGATACACCAGGACCGAAGGAAAGAAAACCACTTTCTGATCTTGTAAGATACAATAAGTGGTGAAATAATTCTGCCCAGTTATTAATACTAATAATAAAATGTCGTTGATAATCGACTTTCAGTGAATTGTTATGCCTATTTATGAGTATTATTGTGCGGACTGTAATGAAAAATTTGAGTCTTTACGAAGTATGAGTGAAGCTGACTCTCCAATAGATTGTGTTAATTGTGGAAACAGTCACACTTCCCGCACAATTACTGTTTTCTTTGCACAGAGCGGCGGAAAAATAATAGCTGGAAATACCCCTAATTGTTCAAGCTGCAGTGCCAGTTCCTGTTCTACTTGTAAACCGCTATAATTAGATGGGAAGTCCAAAATTATTGTGGGTTGGATCAATGGATAAATCAGGAATTGATGAGATCACTCGTTATCAATTTGTTTTTGAGTTAATAGTTCAGTATAGAGTTTTGAGATATGCTCAATCATAACCTGCAGGTCAAAATCGTTTCTTATCAAGAGATTTCCTTTTCTTCCCATCTCCTCCCTGAGAAGGTGATTCTTCAATAAGAAGATGGATCTTTTTACCATTGATTCAATGTCACCTGCTTTGCAGAGATATCCAGTGATGCCATCACTTACAATTTCGGGAATCCCACCTGACTTATAAGCGACGACCGGGATTCCCATCGCCATCGCTTCTAAAACGGTACGCGGCAAGCCTTCCCATAGGGATGTTATTAAGAAAATATCTATTATAGAGAAGTATGATAAGACATCGCGGGTTAATCCTGGGAGAATAAATTTTTCCGATAGAAAAAATTCGTTTATTTCCTCTTTAACGTCTAATCGAAGCGGTCCATCTCCAACCAGCAAGAAAACCACATTATCTTCTTCCAGGGATATTTTTTGGGCGATTTGGATCCATTCTATTGGGTTTTTTTGATCGGATAATCTGCCAACATTACCAATAACGAGAACATTATCAGGTATACCTAATTTCTTACGATTAATCTCCTTGTTTTTTTCCAGGTTGTTGAATTGGATTCGAGGTATTGCACTTCTTATTAGCCGATACTGAGATTTTTTTCCGATACCGTTTTTTAGACCAGTCTCCAGATCAGCTTCCGATACAAAAACCAGCGCGTCAGAAAATTTTGCAGCGATTTTTTCAAGATAAATAAAAAGATGTTTTTGATAAGAGGGGAGATAGTCGTGAAAACTCCAACCGTGAATGGTGTGAACAATAACTGGTATGCCAGCCATTTTTGCAGCCAACCTTCCCAGAATTCCTGCCTTTGAACTATGGGTATGCACAATATTATAACGATTATTGCGCATAGCAATGTATAATTTTATCAACGCAGTAACATCTTTTAAAGGGGAAATTTCTCGGACAAGTTCATTAATGAAGAGCAGATTGATCCCCTGTTCATTTGCCTCCTCGATCAAGCTGCCCTCGCTGCCTGTTTGAACGCCTGATAATATATCGACTTGAAATTTCGTTTTGTCCAGAAGGGCAGCTGTAAAGATGGTATTTTCTTGAGCGCCGCCAACGATCAAACGGGTGATTGGATGGAGGACTCTGATTTTCTTCACCATTTCAATTCTTTTTTGGAGAGAAGATCGGAATATAGATTTTCGATCTGATTTGTGATCGGAATTACATCAAATGAAGATTTAATTCTTTCTTGACCAGCTTTTCCCAGGGCTTTTGCGAGATTGATGTCGCTGTATATTTGAATTACCCTGTCAACTATCGCATCCGGGTCATCAGGTTGGATTAAAAAACCAGTCTGATTATTTGATATTACTTCTGGTATGCCTCCAACGCTGGTGGCAACAACAGGAAGATGGCTGGCCATCGCCTCAAGGATGACCAGCGGCATTCCCTCCGAGTGGGAAGACATAACAAATGCATCCATTATCCCCAGGATTTCAGGTATATTGTTCAGAAGGCCGGTAAATGTCGTAAATTCCGATACTTCAAGGTTCTGTGCTATTTCTTCGAGAGATTCTCTAAGTTCACCTTCTCCAACGATTATCAACCAGGAATTAGGAATAATTTTTTTTATTTTTTTGAATGATTGAAGTAATACATTAAATCCTTTCTTAATATGCAATCTTCCAATTGAACCAATCAGGAAAGCATTTTCTGGAATTCCCAAAACGTTTTTTATTCTTTTCTTTTCGATACCGTTTATCCTGGCGTAAATACTTGTATCAATGCAATTATTTATCACAACCACTTTTTCACTATTCACACCGGTTGATCTAATTTCGCTCTCCTTGACTGCATTAGAGACAGCAATAACGCAATCATCCCAATTTGATGTGATCTTGTTTATCCATTCGCGTAAATCATTTCCATGGTCGATGTTATGTCGCCAGGTGATGATAATTGGTAATTTTACGAGCTTTCCGACCATCCGGGCAATAATAGTTGCATGAAACAAAGATGAGTGAAGAATTATTGGCTTTTCCGTTCTCAACAGATTGTAGAAACGCCATATTGCAAATAAATCTAGTTTATTCCTCATTTGCAGATCGATCACTTTTATTCCTGAATTTTTAATACCTTCAGCGATTGGACTATCTCCACCAAAAAGACAAACCACAACCGGATCAAATTTCCACGGATCGAAATGGGGAAGAATGTTGCAGAGCATCCGTTGAGCTCCACCAATACCCAGATCTGTAATAAAATGAATAATCGAGATTGGATATAGAGGTTTCATTTTTCTAATAAATTGACAAAAATCTCTTCATATTTAGGAACGATGATTTGGAGGGAGAAATCATTTGCCCGGATTAAACCTGATTTGGATAAGTGTTCGCGTTTTTCTGGATTTTCGATCAATTCAATGATTTCTCTAGCAAAGTGGTTATCGTCGTTTATTGGGACAAGTATGCCTGATGTTCCATTCTGTAAAATCTCACGAGGGCCATGAGGACAATCAGTGGCTATCACAGGTATTCCCATAGACATTGCTTCAACAATTACATTTCCGAAACCTTCATGAATGGAAGTCAAAGCAAAAATATCTGCCTGGGAATAATATACCTGAGGTTCGGGTACAAAACCTAAAAAATTCACACGTGAAGAAATATTTAAATTTCGAGATAAAAGTTCAAGATTCTCTCTCTCTGGCCCTTCTCCCAATACAATAAGTGTAATGTTGTGCGTTTTGAGAACTATTGCACAAGTTTTTAATAGCATTGAAAAATTTTTTTGTGGGGTTAATCTGCCAATAGCCAAAATCTTGAATGAATCCTGGTTATTTTTGGAAATTCGTGATTTTGGAGTGAATTTGCTAGAATCAATATCTATAGGATTGTAGACAACTTTTATTTTATCTGCCGAAGTTCCAGTTTCGGATTTTAGTTCTAACGCAATCCCTTTTGAAGTCGCGATGAGTAGATCAGCCTGATGATAAAGTCTTTTTGCGATAGGCCACAGTTTTCGCTGTCTGGCATCTGTAATAAGGCTGGAGAGAGGCGAGTTTTGTTCGTTAAAAATTAAATTTGTATTCAAATTCCAAAGCTTATCGGTCAGTCCAACAACAGCATTCGCCTGCCATAGTACTGACATTATGATGTCAGGTTTAATATTTCGGACTATTTTACGGATTGTAAATATCCTTTTCCAGGTGCGGTGAATAGAACCATAATCTTGTGGTTGAATTTCATAAACCGGGACATCATTAGCTAATTTGTCTACAAACTCCCCTTCTTTTTGAAATAAAGCCAAGTGAGGTTCAAATTTATTTCGATTTAATTTATTAATTAAATTGACCAACGCTCGTTCTGCTCCCCCTCCACCGAGGTTAGAAGTTATGAATAGGATTTTTAATGGATGAAACAAAGTAAAGTCTCTAATTTATATTTTTGAAACCTTATAAAACCGAAAAAATGATGAACTCCATCGCGAAATTATCCGGCTGATAATAATTCCGATAATCCCCATTGAAGGAACTAATATCAAAAAAAAAGCAATTAATAAAACTCCAGAAATTATATTCCCCTGAGCAATTGACTTTGTTTGTTTGCGTGATTGGAGTGCGGCAACAAAGAATGCATCAGGAAGTGCGAATATTAAAGAGACCATTAATAGTTGAGCGAAAATAATTGAATCACTATAAATATCACCATAAAATATCGGAATAAATATTTGAATTAAAATAGTTATTATTATGACAAGAATCAGATTGATCATTTGTAATACGAATAACTGTCTTCGTACTCGATTTGTGTAAATTTGCCTGTTTGGGTGTTCGGCGATTTTTGGGATGGTTAAGGTTGTGGTTATTTTCGTAAGGGAATTATAATTTTTTGGGAAAACGGAAGCAATCCTGTAAATAGCAACATCCACAAAACCTGCTGAAAAACCTAGAATAACACTATCGAAGTATGATGCGATTGATTCAATAGCCTGCGCTCCAGTTAAATTTCGCCCATAGGTCACAACACCAGGATCACGAGGTGTACCGATTACTTCTTTCCTTGCTTTTAGATAAAATATTAAATAGAAGAGAAGTTTGGATAGACTATCAACCAGAACCAACCATATCAAACCTCCTTCTACCATAAGAACAAGGATTAATAATATTGTACTGAGAGACATAATCCCAGTTTGCATCAAGCCTACAAATTTGATTTGTTTTCGACCATTGTGGTAAGCCTGGGCTACCTGAAACGCTGAATTAAAGGGAAGAAACGCCCCTAAAATTAGTAGCGCTAATACTATTTGATCTTCCCCTTCCACATAGAAATACACCGAGACTGCAGCCATACCAATTGTTCCCAAAAAACCAAAAATTGCGCGCGCACGGGCTGCGTCGAACATTGAACCCCAATTACCACGCGCCACAGTTTCTACAAGTGCGGTATTTATCCCAGGCAAAGACAGAATAGCAAGAGTTCCCATTGTGGCATTAACAAAGGTAAATTGACCATACACAGATTGTTGAAGTAATCGTGCAAAAAAGATGCTTCTAATGATACCCAGTAGAATGTTGATACCAAAAGGCAGCAACAACCAAATTCCCCCACCAATAAAGTATTCTACGTCTAATCCTAGTAAACCACTTAGTTTATTTAGAGAAAATTGATGTTTATTGTATGGGTTATTCATTAAATGAATTGCATACTCTTGAAGCCGCTCTGGTTTTTATTCCATTGAAAACCAAAAATAACCAGATCCAGAAAACAAACCAAAAAATAAATTATTATGAAACAGTCATATTTCCAAACTCTTATATGAATCGGCAATTATACTCAACCACTTAATGGAAAATATTTCTACTCATTTATTCAATGAAATAAAGGTATTGACGATATTGCTGGCAAAATTGTCGACTTTGTGTGATGTTAATACCTTTTTTCTCATTGAGTGCCCGATTTCCATATAATTATCATCAGATAATTCTGAAAGATGCACAAGGCAAGTTGCCAAATCTTCCGGATCATCAGGGGTAAACATCAGGAAATCTGATTCTTCACCCAGTAATGATTTGAATGCAGGGTTGCAAACAACAACCGGCACCTCAAATGCCATTGCTTCCAGGATTGCCTTGTCGAATCCACTTGTACAAGCATTAATAAAAACATCACACTTTTCGTAAATCTCCGCTATTTCCGAATGTTCAATACTTCCGGTGAACTCTACCAATTCTTCTAAATTATTTTCTCGAACAAGATCCTTTAATTTTTTAAGATACTTTTTATGTTCTGGTCGTGGTGGTGAGCCCACTATTAAAAGGTTTAAGGTTATTTTTGTAGTTTTTTGCTGCAGGTAAATTAATGATTTAATAATTACTTCAATTTTTTTAATTGGAGAAATTCTTCCAACTGTGGTTATAGTGAAATCAACATTCCTGGTTTTCCTTTGGGATCTGTAATATTTTGTTGTATCGATCCCACGACCAACAGCCTCAATTTTTGAACTTACAAGCTGGCAAGTCTCTGGGGTAGCAGTGAGAATTTTGTCAACAAGTACTCCTGCGATTCTCAACTGTAAATTTACCGAGTCATGTGTGTACCACAATGCTAGTGGAATATTTTTAAATCGTGCATATGGCGCAGCTATTATGGCGAATTTGGGATACATAAGGGCGAATATACCATCTATGGTTTCATTGTGAGTTATGTTCAAAATTGTGTTATGGAAATTGTGCACAGCATGGATAATGTGCTCGCCCTTACTGTAATCCCGCCCAATTTCATGGATGAAGACATTATTGGGCAGATTTATTATTTCCG
>Ga0180438_10002152_pt1 | contig 33050 bp, 21 predicted proteins | sample SS_ome_12_FD_132455 | JGI IMG/M metagenome (GOLD analysis project Ga0180438, IMG submission 132455) | Hypersaline lake sediment archaeal communities from the Salton Sea, California, USA - SS_3_D_2 metaG | ecosystem: Environmental > Aquatic > Non-marine Saline and Alkaline > Hypersaline >... | reverse complement strand
GGATGAGAGGCAGACGAGACAGTAATGCCCCCATGAGAGGCCGGGAGAAGTCTCCATCCAGCCGAACATATTTTAGCTCGGCAATAGCTAAACCCCTTCCTTTGAGGATCTGAATTTCATGGGGTTTGGGAAGGATTTTGAACGGGAAAGGGGGTGTCTCGGCGCAGGAAAGAACTGAAATGCATAAAGCGCCAAAAATGGAGGATATTTTGACAAATAAGAATCTATGCATCCTCATCCGATTTTCTCCTTCCCTGATTTCTTATGCGACTGATGTGTTTTTCATAATAGAACTAATCTTAGCGGTCGATCAAGTGAATCAGTGAAACAATTGGAAGCGGCTTTGACTTCATCAGTCCCGATAGACTCATTGTGTCTCATCTCGTATTTTTTGAAGAAGGCAGCGAGCTTGGCTTTTCGGAAGATTGAATCCAGGGCAAAAAGCAGGAGAACCCTTTTGGATGAGATCCCTTACTCCCTATTTCTGAATTATCGCCTCGAAGGTCCTGGCGACCAACGTATTAACACCTGAGTTTTCACCGGATAGCTCGCATGTGAAGACGAGTATCAGATCATATTCGGGCACGATGTACAGGGTCTGCCCGCCGTAGCCGAAGGATGCGATGTAAGCAAATCGTTTTCCGTTGCCGGTCCTCGATCCGGTCATCCAATTGAATCCATAACTGCGTCCTCTTCCCCGGGAGGTGAAATGAGTGTGCGGCGCTTCTCTGACCCATCTCTCAGGAACGATTTGCTTTCCTTTCCATTTCCCATTCCTCAAGAACAACCACCCGAATTTAGCGATATCGCGAGTCCGCAGCCCAAGGCCGCCGTCGGTTCCTCCTGTGCAGGGAAAGCCCATCGGGTCCTTATTCCATTGATAGGCAAATATCCCCATGGGATGGATCAGGTATTTTTCTGCGAACACATGGGCATACAGGCCTGATACGCTTTTGATGACCGCAGTCAGGAGATGAATACCTCCTGTGTTGTAATAAAATCTTGTTCCAGGTTTATCTTTGAGCGGCTGGGAAACAACATAAGTCATCCAGTCCTCCGACTCGACCATCTGCCATTCCGAGTTTCGGGGATCGTTGTAGGAGACCTGCTCATTCCACTCCAGTCCGGAAGTCATGGTCATCATGTGTTTAAGCGCGATTTGTTTCTTTTCGGGATGTTTGAAGTGATCTCCGTATTGCGGAAGGAGTTCATGCAGCCTGGCATCGACACTCTCAATGAAGCCCTTGTCGATGGCGATTCCGATCAAGGTCGAGGTGATGGTTTTGGTGATGGAGGCCATCCAGTGGAGCGTGTTGCGCTGACAGTAAGGAGAGTAGACTTCATGCACCAGTTTCCCGTTTTTTACGATCAACATACTCAGGACGTTTTCGTAGCTGTCTCGGTTTCTTATCAGTCGGGATACCTCCTCGATCGCTTCCTTGGCTATGCCGACATCGGCCAATGACGCCACTTCCCAACCGTCGCTCAGTTGCCTGGGAATTTGATATAGGTATTCGTTGGCTTGAGCGAAGCCCTCGAAATTCAATAACAGGAAAAGGAGTGCCAGCAAGAGTGCACGGGCGGATTTGCCCGCCCTTTCATGGACGGAAAGTTGTTTCAATCCTGCAAATGTGCCTTTCATTCCGAACCCCCATTTTTTCTTCATGTTTCCTTTGCCCTTATCTACGAATTTACTACAGGCACAGTTTAATTTACGAATTCTGGAAAAGCACCGATCCCGGCAGCTTGAAAATATAAGATACAGCTTAGGTAATAAGATGGGATTGCGCCATTGCGAGGCCCTTAATCGCAGGGCCGCCAAGGGCCTTCATGACCTGGATTGACATGGTGTGCAGGTGAGCTTATTTTAAAGATATACCGTAGGTGACATTCATCAGGGGATTGATCCCAGCCCATGAAAAATCAACCGGATGAATGTTCCTGTCGGTTCACATAAATTATAAATATCATTCACAGGGGGAGATCATGAAAAAGAAAGGATCCGTGAAGTTATTCTGGGCCTTATCAGGAATCCTGGCGGCATGTTTGGTGCTTCCGGCCTGCCGTGCGGCGGAAGAAAGCTTGAAGGTTGGAACGTTTGACTCCCGGGCCATTGCGATCGCCTGGTTCAATTCTGAGATGGGTGAAAAATATATAAAGGGTATGTTTGAGAAGCTTAACAAGGCGAAAGAGGAAGGGGATGAGGCACTCGTCAAAGAACTGGAGGAATGGGGCCCGGCCAGACAAAAGGTGCAGCATCAACAGGCATTCAGCATAGCCTGTGTTAAGGAGTATCTCGACTTGGTGGAAGCCGAGCTGCCCAAGGTCGCCCAGGAGGTGGGGATCGATATCATTGTCAGCAAATGGGAGGTCATGTATAAAGATCCGCGTGCTGAGGCCGTAGATGTCACATCGCACCTGGTCAAGTTGTTCAATCCCAACGAAAGAGGACTCAAGACCCTTGAGATGCTGAAGCAGCAGGATCCGATACCATTGGTGGAACTCATAATCGCCGAAGAGCATGAAGAGTTCGAGTGACGTTTAAAGCATTTTCTCTCTCTTTCTGCAGCAAAGGCTCCTAGGGAGAATCAAGCAAAGATTAACCGACTTTTCGAGATCCAGAGAGGAAGACGCATTGCGATAGCGCAGCCGGGTGCGCTATGAATAGATTGCAAAAATATCCTGACTGAAGAAAAATATGCTCGATACAACGGATTCTTTTTAGAAGAGACTGCCGGACTGACATATGGCGGTTAGTGGACGGAAAACAGGGGATGGATCAAGAAAACCAAAAAAAGGAGGACAACTGAACAATGTCATTTCCTGAGAAGTACAGAAAATATATCTACCTCCTGGTGGTACTGGCGTTACTGGCGGTCCTTGTCTCATGCGCCGAACAGGGCGTGCGACCGAATATACTGTTTCTTTTTGCGGATGACTGGGGCAAATACGCCGGCATTTATGACCAATTGGAGGAGGAGAAAGGCCCCAATTCAGTCATAAAGACGCCTAATATCGATCGGCTCGCTGAGCAAGGCGTGTTGTTTACCAACGCTTTTGTGCCGGCTCCCTCTTGCACGCCCTGCCGGAGCTCGATTCTTTCCGGGCAGTATTTCTTCCGCACCGGAATGGGCGCCATCCTCCACATGGCTGAGTGGGACAGCAGCATACCCGCCTATCCGGAGTTGCTGCGCGCGAACGGGTATCATATCGGATTCACCTACAAGGTATGGAGTCCGGGTACTCCGCGGGACATCCAGCACGGTGGAGACGGTGCCAGGTATGAGCAGGCAGGCAACAGCTTCAACCGGTTCTCGCAAGAGGTGATGGGAGCCCCGGATCCAGAAAAACGCCGGGAGGAGCTGCTGCAGGAGGTGCGGGATAATTTCAGTGCTTTTTTGGCGGACAGGAAGCCCGGGCAGCCATTTTGTTATTGGTTCGGCCCCACCAATACCCACCGCTCCTGGGTAAAGGGTTCGGGCAAAGCCATTTGGGGTATTGAGCCCGATGACCTCATAGGAAAGATGCCTGCTTTCCTTCCCGATATTCATGAAATAAGAGAGGATTTTGCGGATTACCTGGGCGAGAGCCAGGCTTGGGACGCCGCCGTCGGGACTATTCTGCAGCGTCTCGAAGAGACCGGAGAGATCTATAATACCCTCATCGTCATCAGCGGGGATCATGGGATACCGGGATTTCCCAGAGGCAAAACCAATCTTTATGATCTGGGCACCCAGGTGGCATTGGCTGTTGTATGGCCGGATAAGATCAAGAGACACAAGGTGGTTCACGATATGGTCAATCTGATGGATCTGGCGCCCACTTTCCTGGACGCAGCAGGAGTGGATGTGCCTGAAGTCATGAATGGGAGGAGTCTGATCCCGATCATCGAATCCTCGGCAGAAGGCCTGGTCGACACTACGCGGGAATGGGTATTGACCGGCCGCGAACGACATGTTGCCACGGCCCGCGAGGGCAATCTACCTTATCCGCAGAGAGCCATCAGGACAGGAGATTACCTCTATATACGCAATTTCATACCCGACAGATGGCCCATCGGAACACTTGAAAAGGCATTGAGGGATATCGATGACGGACCTACCAAGACCTGGTTCATGCTTAATCATGATAATCCGGAATACTCGGATTACTGGGATCTCGCTTTCGAAAAGAGACCCTGTGAGGAATTGTATGATATCAAGCATGACCCACATGAGATGGTCAACGTCGCTGAACTCGATGATTACCAGGAGATTCGAACCAGACTCGCTGCGCTCATGGACACTGTTCTTACAGCGACCGGTGATCCCAGGATGAAGCCTTCGGGTTGTGTTTTCGACGAGATGCCGTATACGGCGGTTAACGATAGGTATGAGGAAGCCCAGAAGAGGTTTGAAGATGAGGTGAAGCAACTGCTGAAGCGATAAAAACGATCAGAGAAGTCCGGTTACCAGGAGTTATCCCGATATCCCCTTGGTTCTTATTTATTTTCGGCCTCCAGATAGATCTTAGCGCCGGGAATGATCTCTTTTATCGCCATCTCGATCAGGTCATTGACAGTTTCCAGCCGATCGATCGTAATAGCGTCCGCATAATTGATTTCCACCGCCACCAAGACGTCTGAGGGGCTGAGATGCATGGTTTGCAAGCTGATGACCCGATTCACTTCTTCAAAATTATTGAGGCGTTCCAGTATCTGCTTCCGCTTGCGCGGTGTCACAGCTTCTCCTACCAGGAGCTTTTTAGTCTCGTAAGCGAGGAATAGGGCGAATACCATCAGCAGCACCCCGATAATGATGGAGGCGATGGCGTCGATCATGAGTATTCCCGTGAAGTGAACCAACGTGATCGCCACCGCTGCGATGCAAAGGCCCAGCAGGGCCAGAGAATCTTCAAACAGCACGGTGAGAGTGGTCGGATCTTTGCTGTCTTTTATGGCTCTAATAAAATTTTTGTGCTTTTCTTCGATCATCTCCCGCTTGATATTCTTGACCGCGTAGCTCAAGGCCAGGCCCTCGAAAACGATGCCGACCAGTATGGCAAGATAAGCAAGGCCTATATGATGGAGCGGTTCGGGATGCTGGAATTTGTGGTAACCCTCACGGACTGAAAGGGCTCCTGCGATGCCGAATAGGATGATGGCCACCATGAAAGACCAGAAATATTGTTCTTTTCCATGGCCGAAGCGGTGGCATTCATCCGGAGGTTTTTTGCTCTGGCGCAGTCCGTAGAGAAGCAGCACCTGATTGAATGTATCGGAGGTGGAATGATAGGCTTCGGCCAGCATGGTGGAAGACCGGCTGATGAATGCGGCGATAAATTTAAAGACCGCGATCCCAAAGTTTCCCAGCAGGGCGGCCAACACGGCCTTTTTACTGCCCTCATGCATGGTACGATTCTCCGATAATTCAGTATATCGCCTAAATTCTCTGTATGGCAAGGAATACGAAGGATACGGCTTTTTAATCAACATTGCATATGATATAAGCTATACAGAATTGTCTCACGACAAGGAGGAGCAGTGAAGATCCGAATATATACGAACATTCTGTTTTTAACTCTGGTCATCCTCTCGAGCCTGGCCCTAAACGTTGGGGCGATCGAAACCGATGCCGAGGAAGTTTTGCCTCCGGGAATCCTGCCGGTTGTTATCTTGAGTGGTTCTGATTATGAGATGGGATATCAGTACGGCCAGCAGGCCGGTCCCTATTTGGAAAAAGAAAAAGAGGCCAGGTGGGCTTCTGCTCTGCGAACGTTCAGCCGCGAAAATGTGCTCCATATGCTCAAGGGAAACCAGTTTTACATCGAGGAGTATACCCCCGAGAATATCGATATCATGAAAGGAATGGCGGATGGAGCCTCCGCCTCCGGCTTCCAACTGACCTACACGGATGTTTTGCTGATGAACTGCACTCTCCCCAATCCCGAGACCTCCGCTTTCCCCCCGGGAGCAGAAAAAGATTCCCTGCCAATAAAGAGGTGTTCCGTGTGCTCAGCCTGGGGAAGTTCCACCGTCGACGGAGACCTGATCGGAATGGATACCCTTGACTCGGGTGAAGCCGCCTATGGAGTGATCATTATGGCTTTTCCGGACCAGGGAAATAACTATATTTGCGGGGCTCAGGCCGGCGAGATAGGCGATCATTTCTTGATGAACAACCGGGGGCTTTTTGTGGGAAACAGCGGGGGAGGCGGTTCCCCGCGGGATATCGACACCGGTTACGGCTTGTCCTGGTCCTGTTCCCTTACCCACATAGTGCGTTTTGCAAACAGTGCCTTGGAAGCCAGGGATATGCTGTTGTCCTGGCAGATAAACATCCCGGAGAACTTTCATTTTGTCGATGTCAGGGGAAATGCCTGTGTGGTGGAAAAAACGGCCGCCGTTCAGAGCGTCAGGGAGCCGGGTGACTTCGGGGAGAAGGATTTTCTTTATTCAACGAATAACTACCTGAACGAAGAAATGCAGCCGACCAAGGAAGGTGGATTCATCAAACAGCACGGCGGTTTCGGGCCTTATGCCGCACCCCGGAATCTGATGCTTTGGGACATGCTCCATAACTACCACGGCCACATAAATGTGGAGTTTATGAAAATGATGCTGCGTTTTCCCGGCGCTCCCCCCCCTTATCCTCCGGAGGGAGGATGGGACGCCAAGGTCTGCCGCCCGTCGAATTCTTGGGTATCGGTTCTGCTCCCGGATGATGGGGATGAGGGGTGCGTCTATATCTGCACCGGGCCCGCCGGTCGTGTCATCCATTCCTCGACCGCATCCAACGGCGAAGAGATGCGATCCAGCTATCCCTACATAGAAGGCACTCATACTTTTTATAAATTGACTCTTGCGGCCGGCCCGGAAGAGGCGGTCGAGGCCGCTCAGGAAGCAGCCGCTTTTAACATCGCCACGTCCTACGCACAGCTTATGCATCGCAACTACACCGACACCGGCTATGCCGCCTTAAATGAGATGTACTCCCTGGCTAATGCCGAGTACTACCAGGGCAAGGTGTATTTGAACCGGGGACGGCTGGCCAGCGGAAACGAAGCCCTCCACTGCCTGGCCCAGGCGGCCACGGCCTTTACCCGATCCCAAGCCCATGCCCTGCAGGTATATGAGGCCCTGGTGCCGGCTCCCACCAGTCCGTCCGACCTGGGCCTCAAGCCCTTTGGCGGCGACTGGGCCACCTGGGAGACCAGGGTCGGGAAGGTGAAGTAGAGGAGGGGCTGGAGGACCTTGGAAGAGCCTGGATTCAAGTTTGACAAATCTTCCGAGCCAAAATATAACCTTGAATGGTAAGCCGCATCATATCGGTGAACCCATCACGCAGGGAGGTATCGCAAATGATACGCGGCCGTCGATTTCTCAGCCTATTTTCCGTCGCCATCGTTTTTGGGGGAGCAACTATCTTTTCTCGCATTCACTCGGGGATAAATCCCGAGGCCTCGAGCCATGAAATGGCACGAGCGATAAGCGGCATCCCCACAGTTAACCGGGCCGTGGCCCGAGATGTGTCGCCGCCGCTCGCTTTGCCGGCCGTTGTCGAAAGCAGGGATGCAGCCATAAAAGGTGAATCGGGATTCGGAAGGAGTGGGGATCGATTCGTTGAGACAGGTACGTCCTTGTCGTCTGAGGAAGCGGCGATCCCTCTCGCGGCGGCATCGGTGGAACAGACGGAGCCGGGGACGAAGCCTCCTCCGGAAATCGTAGTGAGTTTCGACGGACTCGGAGAGGGTTTCGAGGGGCCGCAGGGTAGAGGCTGGTTCCGCAATCCGTCCGACAATTCCCTGGCGGTCGGCCCGGATCACATCGTCCAGATTGTAAACTCCCGCATGGCGGTTTTCACCAAAAAGGGTTCGCGATTCGACACCACCGGCCGTGTGCTCTATGGGCCTGTTAACACCAATAACGTATTCAGAGGTTTTGGCGATGCCGACAAGATCAACAACGGAGATGCCGTGGTGCGCTACGACCAGCTCGCCGACCGCTGGTTGATCGTCATGCCGATCTTCAGGCGCCTTCCTCCCCGGGAAGACGATCCGGCCGCCCCTCGATCGGGTGCGCCGGCGCATCTGAGTAAGCCTGGTGTAGAGGGACAGCCCGGTGCCGCACAACCTGTCTACCATCCACCCCGCCCCACCCCTGAAGAGGTGGCCGCGGCCGCTGCCGAACGAGAGCGCAGAAGGGAACTTGCAAAGAAAAGGAGGCAAGGCCAAAGGCGCGAGCCCCGGAAGGAGGAGGGCTCCTTCGCCATGTGCTATGCCGTAAGCACCGGCCCCGATCCTCTGGGATCTTATTATCGCTATCAGTTCGTTCGCCCGCTGTTTCCCGACTATCCACGTCCGGCCGTCTGGCCCGACGGTTACTATGTGCCGACCAGCACCGGCGACCACGTCATCCAGAAACACGCGTATGTGGTGGAACGGGAGAAAATGCTCAAGGGAGAGGAAGCGACCGAACAAGGCTTCATCATCGATGGAGTTAACTTCCTCAACAACGCTGACCTCGACGGCAAACAGCTCCCGCCGCCAGGGGCGCCGAACATCATGATGGCGGCCGGCGGGACGCAGTTGAAAGACATATTGGAGGACGACGGGATTTTCGTGTGGAAGTTTCATGTGGACTGGGATGATCCCTCCAAGACGAAACTGGACGGTCCGGTTAAAATTCCTGTGGCACCCTATCGCTACCTGTGCGGCGGTCAGTTGACGGAATGCGTGCCCCAGCCGGGGACCGAACAGCGCCTCGATGCCCAGGGCGATAAGATCATGGCCCGCCTGGTCTACCGCCGGATCGGGGACCGCGAGTCGATCGTCGCGGTGCACTCGGTGAGCACTTCCGCCGGAGGCGGCGGAGTCCGTTGGTACGAATTCCGGCTGGACGATGATCGCAACGTCAAGCTCTATCAGCAGGGCACCTATGCCCCTGACGGCTTCTACCGCTGGATGGCCAGCCCGGCCATCGATGGCATGGGCAATATCGGAATCGGATATTCGTTCGGGGGGACGCCGCATTTTGCAGGACAGCGTTTCGCGGGCCGCCTCTCGGGAGATCCCTTGGGCATCCTGACATTACGGGAGGCCGTTCTCGTCGAAGGCGAGGCTTCTCAGACGGACACAAGGCGGTGGGAGGACTATTCACAGACCGCCATCGATCCCACCGACGACTGCACGATCTGGTATGTGGGCGACTACCTCAAGAAAGGCGCCACGAGCTATTCGACGCGCATCGGCGCCTTCCGCCTTTATAAAGACTGAAGCTTTACAATAAATAACAAATCATTACGCAGCTATCGGATCTTTCTCTTCAGCTTCTGGATCAGGGACTTGGCCTGGGATTTGACCGTCTCCGCGGCCCCTTGGCGGAGAACATCGGAAAGATTGGGCAAAGAGGGAGATTTTAAGCCCACCGAAGGCTGCGACGCTCGGCCGCCGACATCGAAGAGTAGATGAACACGGCCGTCCTCGCCGGCCATGGATTCGATGAGAGAGTTGACGAACTCTTCCTCCGGCAGCTTGAGCTTCAGCGACCGGTTAATGAGCGCCCGGATATTGGATCGGATCTTCGTCTTGACCAGTTCGCTGTGTTCGGCGCTGAGAACCAGCTCGGATTGGACATCGACCTGGGAGGATTCCATGTCGAAGGTGCCGTCCAGGGAGAGCGTGTAGTCTGCGGATTTCATTTCCCCGTTCTCAAACCCGATCACCCCGTCTCGGTAGGTGATATCCACGGCGCCGTCTTTCCAGAAAAGCTGGTCGCCCAAGAAATCCAGTCCGCCGACATAGGGCTTGATAACCTCCACGCTCTGAAGAGCCCGGTAAATCCTGAGCCCGCTGAACCGGCCCGAGGGGGTTTCGGCGTGCAGTCGGGCGGAGGGAGAAATTTCACCGGTTTCCAGGTTGAAAGGATGAACCTGCCCGGTCATCGCGAACGCCAAATCAAAAGATTCCACGGCATCGGACCGGCAATCCGGAGCGGTTTTTAATCCGAGGCTTAAATCCACGTCCAGAGAGTTCTTCTCGTCCAGATTCCGGGGATCGATTTGGAGATTATAGACTCTGCCGTCGAAATCATACACGGTCAACTTGAATCCGCTCGCCGGATCCCGGTAATGGATGGCGGCATTCCGGAAGCCGGCCTCATGAACAGACAGCTCGAGGGGAATTTTTGTCGGTTTGTCAGAGGGAGGACCGGATTTGGCGAGATCGGAATAATTGAAGGATCCGTCCGGATTACGAACGATATAGATCTCCGGCTTGTCGAATGTCAGAGTCTTCACTTTAAATTGGCCCTTAAACAGAGGCAGGAGGGAGAAGTGGAACTGCATCTTTTCCGCCGACACAAATACATCGTCTTGAGGGATCGGGCTGCTTTCGGTCTCCTCCCGTCGAGCCTCGTCGACCGCGTTGGAGATCACCACATCGGTCGTTTCGATCCTGGACACCGAGGAGAACAATTTGACCTTCATGTCACCCAGGGTCACCCGGCGGTTCAGCTTGGATTCTAACAGGTCCGCCACCTGGTCTTTGTCCAGCCTGGATATAAAGACCAGGGAGACGATAATGGCCAGGAGGAGAAGGATCCCGGCCCCGATTCCAGTCCATTTCAAGATTTTTTTCATCGTCATCGCCTTTGTTTAGTCGAAAAGATGTTCAGCATATCAGAAAGAGGACCTAAGATGAATAGGCATATCAGCTGTCTGGGAAACAGCGGGGAGGATTTGGATTTTTTATATTTATTAAAAAAGTGATATAGTATTGATCAACCGATAAAAGGAGGGATTAATATGGCTGTAAAGCTTCTTCAGGTGAATTTCAAGTTTAATGTTTCGAGTGCGGACTACGGGCAGGCCGTATCTTCGGTTGCCGACAAATATGCGGCTGTCCCCGGTCTCCGCTGGAAGATCTGGATCATAAATGAAGCGGAGAAAGAGGCGGGCGGCATCTATCTGCTCGAAGATGAAGCCTCATTGAAGGCCCTGCTTGAAGGACCGCTTACGGCTGGAGTGACGAGCCATCCGGCTCTCAGTGATTTCAGCGTCAAGACATTCGACGTGATGGATGATATAACGGCCATCACGCGCGGTCCGGTTTAGAAAGAGACCTTAGTCTTCAGTTAGCCCTCGGGATCACATAGTCAGGAAAATCGAAAAGGATTCGACTAACCGTTTTGGTACCATAGACTCCGACGCAAGGGAGATGAGTCTATTAAAATAAAAGGGCCTGGACATCAATTCAGGACTTCTCCTAGGTGATGCGGGCTTCCGATCTTTTTTTCAGGGGCAGGACGACATCCCTTTCCGTGTACTCCAGAGAAAAAACACCCTCGGGGCACTGCAGCTCGCATTGGCCACAGCCGATGCATTTTTCAGATTGAAGGGAAGACACCTGGTTGTCGAGTGAAATCGCCCCGACCGGGCAGAACTTCACACATATCCCACAGCCGGTGCACAATGCGGCATCTGAGATTCGGGCGGTATAGTAGGCTTTTATCCGCAAAGCAAGAATCCCTCGGCTGTAGCTGCCTAATACCCCGCAGCAGTCCCAACAGCAGTTGCAGATGGCCATCTCGGGCTGATCGATGTCGTCATTGGGGTGAAAACTCTGGTGTACGACTCCCTTCTTTTGAAAATCCAGGATAAGCTGGAGGGCATGTTCTTTGGTGATGTAGTGCCCGCTTCCGACCTCGACGGCGTGTCTGGCGTATTCTCCAAGAACGATACAAGACTCTTGCGGCACCTTAAACCGGCAGGGCTCGCCCGCCATTTTCTTCCACTCGCGACAGAAGCAGTGCTCGAGAGCGATTTTGTTCTCGTTTCCATACTTCTCGATAAGCTCGTATACGGACTTGGTAGGGTAGACTGCCATTTCCGGCGTTTCCAGAGGCATGTTGATATCGACCTGGACTGTCTTACCGTCGCTTTGGGGCTTTTTCGCCGACGCAATATAACGGGGTGCCGTAAGATGTTTGCGTGTATTGCGGTTCTGCAGATTCCTAATGGGGAAGAAGTTCATCTTTTTTAAAAAGCCGAAATACTCCTCTACGTGGCGAGCGAATTCTTGTTGTTCTGGAGTTTCCCTTCCGTCACAAAGGAACATCTCGAACCAACCGACCATGATGCCGCTCAAGGTATATTGATCCTTTCCTTCCTCCGAGAAATCTGGATACAGGAGGCCTTTCCTGCGCATGGCCTCGAAAAAGGGACGGAAAGAGTCCTCGGCTAGATCGGAGAGCGCGGCGAGTCCTTCATAGGTGTAGGGCTCGTCGCCCAATTTCAAGAGAAACTCATTCTCTTCCGGGGTTACACCCACCTCGAAACAGTCGATAAGCGACTTGTGGATAGGGAATGGATCCCTTTGCTGCGCGTTCATGCGCTTGATAAGTGCTCGTAGCTTTTTCCGCCGCTCCGGGCTCGTTGCTTGTGACTTCATGGTTCTCCCCTCTCCATGAACCTATTTCCTCTGACTCGAGGCATGTAAAATTGCACTTAGATTCTATTATTTTTCTGGCAGGCATGACAAGGAGTTACCCAGGTCCTGATGAGGAAGGAGAAAATAATATGAGAGGGACAGGTCATATGGGATATAAAAGGAAGCAAGAGATTTAGCCCCCTGAGATTCCCGGTTACATATTGACCTCTGAGATTTCGGCATGATATTCTCATCTCCGGTTATCTTCGCATGACAAGTGCGGTAAATGATCACGAGAGGTCTCCATGAAGGCGCTTCTTTCACTCCTATCCATGGTTCTGGTGTTTCATGGATCCGCTTTTTTTGAAGTTCAGGATCCTGCTGTCAAGGTTTTTGATGAAACGGTGGTTCAGGCGCGGCCGCTCCCGTTGGACAGCGTACGATTGCTGGGCGGGCCCCTCAAACGGGCCCAGGATGTGACAACCGAATATCTGCTCCAGCTTGAGCCTGATCGCATGCTGGCCGGATACCGTATCCGCGCCGGGCTGGAGCCAAAGGCGGAAGGCTACGGCGGTTGGGATGCCGTGGACAGCCGTCAACTGACGGGCCATATCGCGGGTCATTATCTCTCAGCCGTAAGCCTGATGTATGCCGCCACCGGAAATGAGGAGTTCAAACGGCGGGCGGATTATATCGTCACCGAATTCCAGCAGGTTCAGGACCGACGGGGGGACGGCTACCTGGGTGCGATCGTCAATCGGGACGGCATCGACGGGCGGGAGCTGCTCGAACGTGTATCCCGAGGAGAAATCAAATCCGGCGGCTTCGACCTCAACGGCCTGTGGTCGCCGTGGTACACCCTGCATAAGACATACGCCGGCTTGAGGGATGCCTACCGATACACCGGAAACAAGACGGCCTTGGAACTCGAAATCAAATTCGCGGAATGGGCGGAAAAGATCCTGGCCCCGCTAAATGAAAGCCAGATCCAGATGATGCTGAACACCGAGTTCGGGGGCATGAACGAAATCATGGTCGACCTCTACGCCGACACGGGAGACAAGCGATGGCTGGATCTTTCCTATAAATTCGAGCACCGTTCCTTCATCGAACCCCTAAAACGCCATCAGGACATCCTCGAGGGCAAACACGGCAACACGCAGGTGCCCAAGCTCATCGGCTCCGCCGACCGCTTCGCTTATACCGGCCGCGCCGGGGATATCATGGCGGCCGGCTATTTCTGGGACCGGGTCGTACACCACCACAGCTATGCCACCGGAGGCCACGGCCAGGGTGAATACTTCGGAGCACCCGGCAAGCTGGCCGGGCGCGTGGACGAACGGACGGCCGAGACCTGCAACGTCTACAACATGCTCAAGCTGACCCGCCGGCTGTTCGAATTTCGTCCCGATGCCCATTACGCCGATTTTCTCGAGCGGGCGCTTTTCAACCATATCCTGGCTTCCATCGATCCCGAGGATGGCCGGACCTGTTACATGGTTCCGGTGGGTCGAGGCGTCCAGCATGAATACCAGCAAATGTTCCGCAGCTTCACCTGCTGTGTGGGCTCCGGCATGGAAAGCCATGCCCTGCATGGGGATGGAATCTATTATGAGGCGGATGACAAGCTTTGGGTGAACATCTATGTGCCGTCAAAGGCGGATTGGGCCGCAGCCGGCGTCATCCTGGAGATGGACACCGACTTTCCGGAGGGTGAGTCGGCTGTGCTTAAAATGACGCTCCGGTCGCCCCATGAATTCACCCTGGCCCTGCGCCGTCCCACCTGGGCCGGGGATGGATTCGCCGTTAGGGTCAACGGCGAGACGGTGCCGGAAGATGTGATCGATCCCTTCCGTGATGTCCCCGAGTCGGGCCGCCCGGTTGCCGACCGCCCCGGAGTGGAACAATCGGGAACCTACGTGGAACTGAAACGGACCTGGAAATCCGGCGATACCGTGGAGGTGACCCTCCCCAAGACACTTCGCCTGGAACCGACGCCCGACAATCCGCGGGTGGCCGCGATAATGTGGGGGCCGCTGGTTTTGGCCGCGGACCTGGGACCCGAGCGAGAGAGGGGGCGTGGGAGGGAGGTCAGCTCTGAGCCGCCGAATATCCCGGTATTCATAGCGGCCGAGCAGCCGGTGGAGCAGTGGGTGAAACCCGTCGCCGACCGGCCGGGCCATTTCCGCATCACCGATGTCGGCCGTGACAGCCTCGGGGCCGATCTCGCCATGGATGTGAATCTGGTGCCTTTCTACCGTTTGCACCGGCGCACCTATGCGGTGTATTTCGACCTGTTCACCCCTTCCGAATGGGAAAAGAAAAAGGCCGAGTATGTCGCCGAGCAGGATCGGCAGCGCAAGCTCGAAAGGGCCACCGTGGCTTTCGCACAGCCGGGAGAGATGCAGCCGGAACGGGATTTCAACTACCAGGGCCCGGACGATGCCCGGGTCATTCGGGTGAGGGGCCGTGCCGGCCGCAGGAGCCCGAGCTGGTTATCCTTCGATCTGCCGGTGGAGCCGGATCATCCCATGGCCCTGGTCGTGACCTACTTCACCGGAGAACGACGCCGGGGTGAGGCCTCATTCGACATCCTGGTGGACGGGCAGCGTATCGGACATCAGGAGGTGACCAGCAGCAGCCCGCCCCGGTTTTTCGATGTGAAGTACGCCATCGATGAGGATATCGTCAAAGGCAAAGCGAGAGTCACCGTACGCTTCGAAGCCGCGGAGGGGAATTCCATCGCCTCCGTGTTCGGCATCCGCATGATCCGAGCCGACGCGGAGCGATGATTTATAACCGACAGGATATACTAAAGGAATCATGAAAGGCGAAGGAGGACGACCATGAAAACCACGCATTTTTTTCGTACCACGGCGATCCTTTTGATGGGTGTCGCCGCAGCATTCTACACGACGGCTTGCGGCCGACAGGAATCAGGCCTTGAGTCCGAAGCCGGTGTGAACCTGGCGATCGTAGCACAACCCTCCGGATCCCTTGCCGCCGAAGATCCGGCACTCGCGGCGCTCAATGACGGCCGCGATCCCACGGACTCTCAGGACCGGAGGCACGGGTCATACCGCATCTGGTTCAGGACTCCCGATACCCAATGGGTGCAGTATGACTGGAGCCAGCCCATCAGCACCGACCGGACGGATGTCTACTGGCAGGCCGATCAACGCCGCGTGTATCCGCCCAAAGCCTATCGGCTGCTGTATTGGGACGGCGCGGGCTTCGTCCCGGTCAATAATCCATCGGGCCTGGGTGTGGAGGAGAATCTATATAACTCCACGGCCTTCGAAGAGGTGCAAACCACCAAACTCAGGCTCGAGATCGCTTCCGACGCGGAAAACGCGGCCGGCATCCTGGAGTGGAAGGTCTTTGACTCCGGAAAATCGCCTGATTTTGCGCCGTTGGTGGACGCCGGTATCGACCGGGTGGTCGTTCAGGGCGGAAAGACCTACCTGGCGGGCAAAATCAAAGCCCTGAAACGCAGAGGCGACCCTGATTTGAAGGTAGCCTGGAGCAAAGAATCCGGCCGCGGCCGGGTCACGTTCGGGGACGAAGGCGATCCCGCCACCACGGCGACGTTTTCCGAAGCAGGCGATTATGTGCTCGGACTGACGGCCGAAAAAGGCTCTTTGAGGGGATCGTCCACCCTGAACGTGAAAGTGGAGGCCCCGCCGCCTCCGACGCCCCTGGAACCGATCCATACCCGGAACTTCCGGATCGACAATCCCCTGTGGAATCAACGCGCCAAGGCCCTGATCGTGAACTGGATCCCTCACTGCATCGATACCATATCCGATCCCGAGCTCAAGGAAGGCGGGATGAACAACATCATCGACGCGGCCGACAAGCTGGCCGGCAAGCCGCACGGCCGCCACCGGGGGTATGTGTTCTCCAACGCCTGGGTCTTCAATACCATCGAGGCGATGTGCGTGGCCTTGATGATGGATCCCCAAGGAGATCAGGAGATCATCGCGGCCCAGAATAAGATGCGGGCGACGCTGGAAGATTGGATCCCCAAGATTCTGGCTGCGCAGGAACCCGACGGATACTTCCAGACCGCCTTCACGCTGCCGAGGGAGCGCGCGCGCGATGACAGCCCCATGGAGCACTGGACGCGGAGAGGGGACCATGAGGGGTATGTCGCCGGGTATTTCCTGGAGGCGGGCATCGCGCACCATCTTGCCACCGGGGGAAAGGATCTCAGGCTCTACAATGCGGCCAAGAAGCTGGCCGACTGCTGGGACGGCAACATCGGCCCGGCGCCGAAGAAGGAGTGGTACGACGGCCACCAGGCCATGGAAATCGCCCTGGTGCGTTTCGGCCGGTTCGTCAACGAGGTGGAAGGCGAGGGCCAGGGCCGGAAGTACATCGCGCTTTCGAAGTTTTTGTTGGACTCCCGCAAGGACGGCAGCGAGTATGACCAGAGCCACGTGCCGGTCATCCAGCAGTACGAGGCGGTCGGGCATGCGGTGAGGGCCTCCTATTCCTATGCCGGCATGGCCGATATCGCCCTGGAGACAGGGGATATCGACTACCAGAGCGCCGCCAAATCGATATGGGACAACATCGTCCACAGGAAGTATTACGTCACCGGCGGCATCGGCAGCGGCGAGAGCTCGGAAGGATTCGGGCCCGATTACTCGCTGCGGAACAATGCCTACTGCGAATCCTGTTCCAGCTGCGGCGAGGTCTTCTTTCAGCACCGGATGAACCGCCTGTACCATGACGCCAGATACGCGGACCTTTACGAAGACACGCTTTACAATGCCCTCCTGGGCTCGATGGATCTGGACGGCAAAAATTTCTATTACCAGAACCCCCTGGATGCCCGCGGCTCCCGCTATGACTGGCACGTCTGCCCCTGCTGCGTCGGCAACATCCCCCGAACCCTGCTCTCGCTTCCCACCTGGATTTATCTCAAGGACGCCGACAGCATCTATGTGAACCTCTTCATCGGCAGCACCGCGACGGTCGAGGATGTGGCCGGCGCCGATGTCGAGATGATCCAGGCGACGGATTATCCCTGGAGCGGCAGTGTGGCCATCACCGTAAATCCCGCTAGCCCCGCCAAATTCAGCGTCAAGGTTCGAGTTCCGGATCGTGATGTCAGCGATCTCTATACCGCCGTGCCGAATGCCGACGGCGTGACATCGATAGCGGTGAACGGTTCCCCCATCACCCCTACGATCGAAAAGGGATATGCCGTGATCAACCGGGACTGGAAAGCCGGCGACCGGATCGATCTGGAGCTCCCTATGAAGATTCAGCGGGTGAAGGCCGACGAAAGGATCACCGCCGATATCGACCGGGTAGCCCTGCGGTACGGCCCCTTGGTTTACAGCGTCGAACGTGTCGACCAGGATATCGATCAGGTCCTGAGCCCCGGGTCTGCCCTAGCCACCGAGTGGAAAGGCGGCTTCCTGGGCGGCGTGATGGTCATCAAGGGCACCTGGGCCGATGGATCCGCGTTTTTGGCGATACCGAATTATGCACGGGCCAACCGCGAGGAAGACGAAGACACCGCGGCCGAAGCCCGTGACCGCCGCAGCCTGCCGGTGAGTTCGATCGTCTGGGTGAAGGACAAATAAGACTGACGGTTCCTATTTGATATATCCGAGTGACTTCAGGTGTTCCAGTGTCTCTTCCGAAAGCTTGCTTTTTTTCATGCCGGTATTGGACTCTGCGGACCGCCGGATTTCAGACAGCAGGGCGCGCTCCATCGAGTTGCACGTTTTATTGAAGGATAGATCCGGAAAGAGGTTGATCGACTCCTGCGGGTCGTTCTTGAGATCGAAGAGACGCTTCTCATTGATGCCCTTCCAGTTCATCCTCGCCGCCCCTTCCGGATCAGGCATGGTGACGATGTACTTGAGGGCGCCTTGTCGGATCATCTTCCGTTCCACCCCGGTGACTGAGATCGCTTCGGACACCACATAGCCGCGGCTTCTCTTCCGGTACGGCAAGAGCAGAGAATCCCCCTGTACGAAGTCCGGGATCTCGATCTCGTAAAAATCCAGGATGGTGGGCACGACATCCACCAGCGCCACCGGCTGTTCCCGCCTCCCCCTTCGGTATGAATGCGGGTATTTCACTATGAGCGGGACCTTTATGAACTCCTCATAAAAATCTCTGCCGTGGTGGTCATAGAACTGTCGAGGGTAGTGCTCCGAGAAATGTTCTCCGTGGTCGCTGACGACGATCAGCATCATCTGATCATAGATCCCCAGCTCATGAATTTGTCGAAAAAGTCTCCCCAGCATGGCGTCCACATAATGGATACCGGAGTCATAGAGCGCCATACAGTCTTGGCGGTTGTAAAGATCATGCTCGATCAGGAATTCCCGGAATAGGCTGACCTTATCGACCCCATCGGGGAGAGACTGCCGGAACTTATCGATGCGGGCCCGCCCCTGTGGATCGAGTCGGTTTTCGGCCAAGAAGCGGCTGTTGGAATAGGGAGCATGGACCATCCAGGTGTGCACGAACAGGAAGAAATCCTCGTCCTTAATCCCGGCCATGTCCTCGAGAAGGATTTTGAAGCGCTCCTCGTCCTCCAAGGGATCTCCCCTCCGATTGATGTCATAACCTTTGCCGAAACCCAATTCCTCGGGGAGGAGCGCGGATTTGATGGTAAAGATCCCCTCAGACCGGAGCACTTCCGAGACGGTGTGAATGGTCTCGTTCATCTCAGGGTATTCGCCCCGGTTCATGGACTGCCAATCCTGGATGATTCCGTGCCGCGAGGGCAGCGTTCCGGTCAGGAGCGACATGTGGCTGGGCATGGTCCAGCAGCCGTTGGGATAGGCCTGAGTGTAGTAGACCGCGTCTTCGACCAGTTGGGACAGATGGGGAGATGTGTCCCGAAGGTATCCGGCGGGGCTTATGTGATCGGCGCGCAGAGTATCGATGCTGATCAGGATTATCTGTTTTTTCTCGACCGAGACTTTCCCCCTGCATGACAAAAAGAACATTTGGGCCGACAAGAGGATGGCCGGGATCAACATAAAACCGTATCCGCGGAGTCTGGAGTTTACACGGTTTGGGACGCTCACCGATCTTCTTCCCTGAAAAATAATATATCATAGATATTCTACCAAAATTCAAGAACGCGACTCCATCCTGTTACAGCATTCCCCCTTAAGACCTGCTCCCGGATCTTGCTTATCACCTTAGAATTCCCTATGGCAGATCACGGTTCGAATGGGGAAAATGCTTGGATTGGATTTCACCCGCTAAATGGTTTAGAATGACAGCCAATTTCAGGGACGGGCCCGACGTCTCGACATGATGAAGAGCATGCCGGAGGCACTCAAGACCAGATTCGTTAAATCCGTCCTCGCCTTTTCTTCCTCTCAGATCCTGGGGAGGATCGTCCAAAGCCTGGCTTTTGTCGTCCTCTTGAAAAAACTCTCGCCGGGAGAAATCGGGCTTGTCAGCATGGCCGCGGTCTTCATCACCATTCTGAGCGCTGTGTCCGAGGTCGGCCTGGGGGTGGCTCTGATCCAAATTCCTGCCATAGCCGATAGACAAAAGACCGGTGTCTTCTGGTTGGGAGTCATTCTGGCCGGACTCTCTTATGCCGCCGTCTTTGCGGCCGCCCCCTGGATCGCGCGGTATTTTCAGGAACCCTATCTCGAATCCCTCCTCCGCGTATATCTGCTGGTTCTCTTCGTCAACGCCCTGAAGTTGGTTCCCACCTCTCTGGCCGTGCGCGACCTCAAGTTCGGCAGGATTTCCCTGGTCGAGACCTCGTCTATGTTGATTTCCGCCGTTCTGATGGTGGGCTTGGCCTACCGGGGTTTTGGATCGTGGTCACTGATTTACGGAGAGCTGGGCCGGGTCCTTTGTCTATTTATCGGGATCGAGATCAGCATGCGGTATGTCCCCGGAATTAGATTCTCATTCAAGGACGTTTCCCCCCTGCTTCGGTTCGGATCCTTCGCCACCGGCTCCCGCATTCTCTACAATTTTTATATCAACGTCGATTATTTGATCGTGGGCAAATTTTTCGGGGCCGCAATGGTCGGGATCTACACGCTGGCCTATCGTCTGGTATTCGATCCCCTGAAAGCCGGGACGGGAATGATCAATCAGGTCGCCTATCCCACGTTCGCGAAGCTGCAGAACGACATTTTACGACTGCGGCGCTATTTCTTTTCCATAGCCCGCATGAATCTGGCCGTGCTGGGATTGTTTCTTGTCATCGTGGCGCTGTTTTCGGATTGGGTCATGCTCACTATGGGATATGAGGAGTGGATTCCGGCCGTTCCCATCATTCGAATCTTTTGCCTGATCGGATTCCTGCGCTGCATTTCTCCTTTAATTCCCCAATTGCTTAATGCCCTGGGGCATTCAAAATTGAATCTCATCTACTCCGCCCTGTGCGCCGCCGTCATGCCTCTGGCGTTTTACGTGGGCGCCCGGATATCCCTCATGGGTGTGGCCTGGGCGTGGGTTATGGTTTACCCATTGGTGGTATCGCTTCTGTATTATTATGCCTTGAGGTTTCTCGATCTTCCTCTCGGAAGATTTACTAGGGAATTTTTCTCTTCTGTGAAGATACTGCTGGCATTTGTCCCGGCGGCTTTGATGATTCGTTTGGGGTTTGAAAGGGCGATATCCGTTGTCGTACCGGATCTTTCGATAGCCGGCCTGCGCCTCGATCCCGAAATCCTCGGCATGCTGGCGGCGGTGCTTTTTGCGATCGCCTCCGGGATTTCCTTCATCATCTTTTTCGACAAACCCAGCGTCGATGAATTGAAATCGGCCTGGAAGCGGAAAAAATGAATTGTCCTTCGGCCCGGGTGGCAGCCTATAATCCTCAGCCAGTCAGCCAGTCTGCCGTGAGGCCCGGATCTTCTCCCAGGATCAAGATGCGGTAGGCGGCTTCGGTCGTTGCGAGGCTCATGAGCGGCCATCCGGCGAACGCGCCGCGGCGCTGCCCGGCCCAGAGCAATCGAGCGGCGGCATGCGGGATCGCCCCATCCCGGCACAGCCGCGATTCCATCGCCACGCGCTCCATCAAGCGTTGGAGGGTGGGGTACACCCGCAGCCAGGCGTGGGGCGTCGGCGGCACGGGATTACGTGCCGGTCTGATCCGCCGGCGCCTGCGCAGGGCCCTCGGGATCGGGGAAATCTGCCGCTCCGGCTGCGGCAGGAGGAGGGGCCGGCCGTTCCGGGTCGGGAAGCGGCCCAACTCGGGGAAATGGCGCTCGAACAGGCGGATGCGGGCCTTCTGCCTCCAGGCCAATGATGCGGGCACCGTGCGGAACCACTCCCATGTGGCGCCGTCGGCGGCGGGGGCGAAATAGACGGCATGATCACCCAGCCCGGCAAAGGCCGCGCCGGCATAGCGCGGCGACCGGTTCACGGCGTCGACCGCCAGCAGCCGGAACGCCTCTTCGCCTGCGAAGCGGCCGAGCTCCCTGCCGATATGCTCGTCGAACTCCCTCGCCAAGCGGAAACAGTCGGGGAAAAGGAGGCGCAGCGAGGTGCGCGAGTAGTGGCGCCGGCTGATGGGAGTGCCCAGCGGGGCATAGCTGAACAGAATCCCTGACAGGTAGGCGGTTAATCCGATCACCGGTCGGCGGCCTGTTTCAAGTCCCAATCCATACAGGTAAAGCTGGTGCAGGTGCACCTGGCCGGCTGTGTTGAGAAGCCAGGTGCGAATCAGGGCCGCCTGATCGAGTTCGCCGAAGCGAACCGTATGGAGGTCGAGGCCAAACTCGCGGCACATCATCTCTACGGGGGCGTAATCGGCCTCATCGACCCGTATGTGCCGGATCCGGTCGGGCGGCCGGCCCAGGGCCAGAAGCTCTCCCAGCAGATGCCGGGAATCGTAGCCGGCCGTGAGCGGCAGCTCGAGGGGGCGCGAACCGGCGACGGGATGATCGAGGATCGCCGCCGCGGCGTCGGAGGCCGCCTCATGCATCCGGTCTGCGGCCTCGTCGAGCGTCAGTCTTGGGTCCGGGGCCTGTTCGATGCGGGCCGGCGCCGAGCTCACGACAGCCCCGTCCGGGGCTACCGTGTAATGTGTGAACGGGCGTGTGCGTTCGATCTCGCGAGCCAGGCATCGCCCCCCCAGCGGATGGTTGATGCGGAACATCTGGTAGAGAACCTGCCGGTCCAGCGTCGCCGGCCACCCCAGCCGCCGTGGATACGACGCGTCCGGACTGATGCCCACCTTCCCGGCATGCGTATAAATGTAGTACGGACGATAGGCCATCTGGTCGGAGATCAGCCGGGCTCGATGGGCGCCCTTCTCGATGAGAAGCAGAGTGAAGTAGCCGGAGAGCTTGTGCAGCGCGTCGATTCCGCCGCGCCGGTATAGACGCAGCGCGGCATCAGCGTCCTTCTCGCCCTCGTGTCGCTCCACCCCGGTGAGGATGCCGTCGATCCCGAGCCACCCCCCTGCGTTTTCCGACACCGAGACCAAGGCCCCCGGAATAACGCGCACCCCGTATTCGCCGATTCGCCGGCTGCCGGGATAATCGACGTGTGCGCCGACCGTAAGATAAAGCCCCGGGAGCTCGTTTTTCATGCTTGTGCCGATCGAACCATCGGATTCCCCGCATGGTGAAGAGGCATGTGTGCGTGCGGGCACTCGTTCAATGTCAAGATAGGGGGGATGGAGCGCGCTTGTTTCGATCCCTTCGGCTTTTTGCCAGCTGCAGGTTGACCCTCAAAGAGGCGAGAAACAAGCCGACCGCAAACAAACCTATGAATACCAGTCCAAATTGGGATTTCCCGAATGCAGCCAGTATCAGCAGGGCAAAGGCCCACATGTCTCTCTTGCCGATGACATAGATCAAGCGGCTGAGCCAATTGTTCCATTTTTCGTATCCGTATTTGACCGAAAGGACACTCCCCGATTTTTTGGTCTTGGCCATGTAGGTGAACAGACTCACGATAACGGCAAAGGTGGAAACGGAAGCCAAGATGCCGAATATGAAGAAAATCTCGGGTAGAGAGGCTCTCTTGACGCCGATCGTTAAACCCGATAACACGAAAAGGTACACAATATTGTCGGCGATGGTATCCCACCACTGCCCGCCGGGAGATTTTTGAAACTTGAGGCGGGCGATCTCACCGTCCGTGCCGTCGATGATGGAATTGAGCTGGAAGAGGAGGGCACAGATCAAAAAGGGCCAGTAGCCCCCGACTGCGGCGATGACTCCCCCGATTATACCCAAGATCATGTTGAGTGCCGTCACGGCATTGGCACTCAAGGAAGTTTTGACCAGCCTCCGGCTGATCCATTTGGATATCGGCCGGTTCAAATATCGGGACACGAGGCCGTCTTCGGGCCTTCCCAGGGTAGCCATCAGCTTATCCGCCCCGTGTTTCGCATCTTCGAGCGTATCGATATCCGCCCACATGAGGCCTCGAATATCCATGACCTTAGCTGATCCCTGGTCAGCCAGTTTTTGGACGGCGTTTGATAGGGAAGGCCTCCCCTCCCGGTAGGCTTCCCGCACGGCCCCGAATATACGGGGAGAGGCGAGAAAGAAGCCCGTGTCAACGGCATTGAAGCCGTCGATGGACTTGTTGATTTGTTTTATGGCGCCATCCTCCACCTTCACCTTGGTGGCGTCTTCCAGGTCAAAAATCCTGTCCAGGTCATAGTCGACCGCCAGGATAACGCCTGCGGGATTCTCCTTGCGTTCCCTGAGTTTCGCGACGATGAGCGGATCGAACAAATGGTCGGACATACACAGGATAAACGGCTCCTGCAGGATGTCCTCGGCTGCGAGCACGGACAGGCCGTTGGGTTCTTCCCAACGATCGTTCTTCAACCAGTGGAGCCTTATTTTGAACCCGTCTATCTCGCGGATTGCGGACTTCACCCGGTCCTCCTCGTATCCCAGGACAATGTAGGCATCTGAGATTCCTGCTTCCTCCAGGGTGAGAAGGGTGCGGGCGAGCAGGGGCACACCCAAAAGCTTATAGACGGGCTTAGGGACGGGAGGAACCAGCCTCATCCCATCTCCTGCGGCCAGAATCAACGCTTTGGAGACCAGCTTCTTGTTTTCGTTCACCTGCTGTAGTTTTTTCAAGGTCCTTCTATCCTGCATTAAAGTGAAATATTATGAGGTATTCGTGAGAAAAAATCCACTTCCAACCATCGCTTTCCACTCTTGAAGAAAGCTCAGGAGGATGGGCTCTGATCTTTTTCTCCCAACAATTCCCGCAAAAAGGCGGAAATCCGAGCCGCCCGCCCGGCCCAACTGTACTTCCGGGAATCGCGCAGCGCATCCTCGGATATCCGCTCCTGCATTCTCTTATCCTGCATGAGCTCCTTGATGGCTCTTGCCACGCTCTCGGGTGAATCCGCAGGGACCAGGACGGCGTTGCGTCCGTGTTCCAGGACCTCGCGGATATCGGGGAGATCGGGTGCCACGATGGGACGGCCCGCGGCCATATAGCGAAATGTCTTTAGGGGTAATACCGTCCGCCGGCTCCTGGTCAAGGGCTCTGAAGAGGGAGGAATGATGAGGATATCAGCCGCCGAAATATAATCGTCCACCCGGGAAGGCGTTACACGCGGCACGACGGCCACATTAGAGATTCCCTGCGACGCCAGTTTTTGTTCGAGGCGGGCCGATTCCGGGGAATCATGCACCGCCCCTAGAAGCACGAACTGAACATCGTCGAGCATTTGGGCGAGGGGAATAAAGACATCGACACCCTTCTGACGGTTGATGTGCCCCGCATATAGGATCATTTTCCTATCCGCTGTCAATCGCAGATTCCGCTCCGTTGTCAATCCCAGGTTCCGTCTTATCTGGACTCTATTCCCGTCGGGAGGCGGGGAGATCGGTGAGCAGCCGTTATAGGCCAAGAGGATCCGGGATGGGCTTATCCCGGCGTTGAGGAAGGACTGCCGGGACAGCCGGGAATGGGTGACTATCCCGAGGAGTTGAGATCTGGAATAGCAGAAGGATCGCCACGGACGGTACCGGGACAGAGTGTTGACATCCGTGCGGTAGGTTTCGAAAACGGTCCGAACACCCGCGGCCAGAGAAGCCAGCAGAGGGAGTGGATCCCGGGTGTAGACGAGATCATAGCTGCGGGCGCGGCCGAACCTGACGGCGCGGAGGTCGTGAATCGGCATCCTCAACCGATTCCCGAAGACAGCAGGATAGGGCAGTTCGATAAAATTCAGACCGCTTTCGAAAACCGCTCGATCTATCCCGTAGAATGATGCGATTTCTCTGTGACGCTCGGCCGCGACACCGCTGCGGTTTCCATTTTTAGGGATGATGAGGTCCACCCGGCATCCCTGTCTGGCGAGTTCGGATGCGGTGTGAACAAGCTGCTCGGTGTTGGTATGGGGCGAGGGGAGGGATTCGTGGCAGATATAGAGTAATCTCATCCCCGTTTTTCCAGGAGCTGGAGCAGCGAAGGCAGCACGGTCAAGGCCCCGATCAAGGTCAAAGATATTCCCAGCAGAGCCAGGTTCCCGATCGCATTCAAACCGGGATGATGAGCGAAGACCAGTCCGGAAAATCCCACCATGGTCGTCACCGAACTGATGCCGACCGCTCCCCCTGTAAAGCGCAGCACTTTGACGATCGACCGCCTCCCCTCCTGGATATAGCGATGATAGATATGAACGCCGTTGTCGATTCCGATTCCGATGATGCTGGGGATGATCACCATGTTGTAAAAATTGAGCTTCATCCCGGCTAGAAACATGACCAGCATCAACCAGGAGAGTCCCGCCGCAAGCGGAGTGAGCATGAGGAGCGCGCCTCTGAAGCTGCGGAGATCGAACAAAACCAGCACGAAAACGGCCAACAAGGTGATGAGGATGGCCCTCTTTCCCTCCTTCATCATCATTTGAAGCATGTCCGCGAAGATGACATTGGAATTCGCACCATGAAAGACTTTGCCCGACGGGAGTTGAATATCCCTCACGTCGTCGGCGAAGGCGATGGCATTCCGCCCGTTCCTCAAGGCGACACTGGGATAAATGTAGGCGAATTCTCCCGTGGTTCCGTCCTTTCCCCTGAATATGCGAACGATGCTCTGGGGAATGTCTTCCCAATCCAGTTGGGTGACGTTCGTGTACTGCAGGAGCTTTTCCGCTTTTTCCCGCTCCTCTGCATTGAGCTGTTCCAGTGCGTCCTCATCGAGCAGGCGTATGATCTCTGCTATGACTTCCAATTTTTCGTCCTGATTTGGCGGAAGCATGGAATAGATCGATCGGAATTTGTCCATCGTAGGGGTATCGTCGTTTTCCATTTTCTCATGAACGGCCTGTTCCAACTCGAGCAAATCGTCTCTGCTGCCGGCCAGGACGATGGCGGGAGAGTTGGAATCCTTGAAAATACTGCTCAGCTTGTGTTTGACCTCGATGGACTTGGGCAGGTTCGATCTCAGGTTGGTGAAATCGTATTCGAATTCTATTCTCGGCAGTATGAACAGCGAGAAGATGACGAGCCCTGCGCCGATGGCCAAAATCGTCCTGGAAAAGGGCATCCGCTTTTTTTGGTAGTCTTTCGCGGGCTTTAGCCGGCCCTTTATCCTCACAAGATTGAGACTCTCGCAGAGGAGAATGAAGGCCGGCAGTACCGTTGTCATGGACAGGAGGGCGCAGATGACCCCGGTCCCGGCGATAAAACCAAATTCAGAAAAGCCCTTAAAATCAGCCAGCATCAAGGAATAGAATGCCACGCTCGTGGTCATGGCCGTCGTGACCAGCGCCCTTCCGGTTTTTTGCAGGGTGACGGCCATGGCGTCTTTGACGGCGGCACCGCGTCTTCGCTCCTCGACATACCGGGAAAAAATGTGAATGCCGAAATCTATCCCCAACCCGAACAGAACCACGAATAGGAAAACCGTCATGGTGTTCAATTGTCCGATCACCAGATAGGTCATCCCGAATGTCCAGCACAGGCTCATGGCCAGGGGAATCCCGATAAATACGGAAGCCAGGGGGCGGCGAAAATAAAGCATGATCAATAAAAAAACGGCTGTTATGCCTATGGCTGCGGTGGATTTGACATCGCCTATGATCACCTCGTACTCATCGATCTTGTTCTTGAAATTTCCTCCGTACTCCACGAACAGACTCTCATGGTAGGAGGCGGTGTCCATTCGGCCGGCCACCGATCGGACTTCCCGGTAAAAATCTCTGGCGAACTGGACGTCTCCGTGGGTGACGATCGGATAGACCCTCAGCACGAGGACCGTCTTTTCCTCATTAACGAAGTAGATCTTTTCGTCGGTTACCTGATATTTCTCTTCGAAGTCGTCGAAGCTGAGCTCGGCCTTCTCTTCAGGGTCTTCCTCCTCGTCCTCCTCCAAGTCAACATAGAAGGGATTGTATGCCAGTTTGGCGCTCGTGACACGATCATCGATCCGGTCACGGATCTCCTTCAGCTCATCGAGGTCGATATAGAGCAGGGCGTTCGATTCATAGAACTCGACGTCCTGCTTATAGGAGACGATGCTCACATTCTCGCGGGCCATAAGCGCCTCGGCCAGATCATCCGCATACCGCTTCATGGCCTCGAAATCACGGCCCTGGACCAGGACATCAAGGGTCTCGAAGCCGCCCACTTTTTCATTGATGGCCCGCAGGGTATTGACGCTGTCGTAATCATCCGGCAGGAGCGCGGTCAGATCGCTCTGCAGGGGAAGCTTGAGGGTGAAATACGCACCGGCCGCGGTCAGCAGGATACCCGCCAGCAAGATGATGACATATCGATCGAGGATGCGGCAGAGGACGTCGCCGATCTTATCGAAAATCTTGGGCATCTATTCTTCTTCCAACTTTTTCCGCAGCCTCTCCGTCAATCCCTGAAACGTGTGCTTCCGGATGATCCTTTGAAAGGATTCCCGGTACGATTCCGCCGTGCTGACCTCGTCGATCAGGAAGTCCGTCACCCGCCAGGTGTCGTCGACGCGATGCAGGCGGTAATCGACGGCGGTCTTGGTTCGTTGGTAGGTTGCGATCGTCTTTACCAAGGCCCGGCCTCCCTCAACCTCCACCGAGTTGTAGGCGATGACGGCATGGAAGATATCGAGCTTCTTGAGCGAAGATTTCCTCACCACCTGGGAGAATGTGGAGACGAACTCGGATTGCTCGGCAGCGCTGAGCCCGTTCCAATGCCGGTCGAGTGCCGTCCGAGACATCGCGGCAAAATCGATCACATCGTTTATGTGCCTGCGCAACTGTGTCCTCTGCTCCTCCGTATAGTCGGCGCCTTCTTCTCCCAGAATTTCTTTGATCGATGCCTCCCGGGATTTCATCATGCTCAGAATCTCTTCCTCCGGAGTCTGCCCGGGCAGGCCCGGTCCGTCGCCTCGGTCCGTACTCGGGAGGGCCAGGAGTCCCGATTGAAGAATCAGGATGAGGGATATCAATAATCTTTTCATAGACTTCACGATGATTCTATTTTCCTCCCTTCAGAAATCGCTTGACGCCCGATCCGGCTTCCGCGGTTTGTAAGAGCTTGAAATCGTCATAATCGGCTTCGGCATAGGAATCGGTGGCATTGGCATCGGTGAGGATGGCTATTCCCAGGGCCTTGTCGGGGGGATCCCCCCCGAAGGTTTTCCTGAAGGCTTCCAGCGCATTGAACACCTCGGTATGCCAGGTTCCCTTTCCTCCCTCCCCGCTTTTTGCGACCACGGCCCAGGGCCGCCCGATACCCTTGCGCCGGGTGGCCGTACCCTCGGCCAGGGTGGTGCTCCAGACATATTTCAGCACTTTGGGCACACCCAGAAAATTCCGGTCGTAGAGGATGTATACCGCGGCCGCGCTGTCGTTGGTTTCATTGAATCGCTCATCGCCTCCTGGGGGAAGGGCGTGTACGCGCCAGCGCCAGCTGATGTAGGGGTATCTCTTGATATTCCACCTGAATTCCTTCCCGTAGGTCACGGATCCTCCCCTGTCCTTCGCCTTTAAATACCGGTTCCCGCCTTCTTCTTCCACGGTGAATAATATCTCGTCGTTCTCGTCTTTCTTCCAGATCCAGTTTTGCGGGTAACCGTCTGTCCCCAGGTCGGAGAAATCATCGATCAAAATGGAACCGGCCTCATTAAGCTCTGCGATCAAAACCGGAAAGGAGTACTTTTTAAGCCCGTCGCGGACTAAGCGCCCAAAATAGTCTGTCAGCCGGCGGCCTTCCGATTCCACTTCCGTGATGACCCATTTTCCGTCCCTGTTTGTGAGGTGCAGAGTGATATCTATTTTGTCCTTCTCGCCCGAGAGGGAATAGGCCAATTTCCCCTTATTCTTTGACATCCGGTGGGAGATGAGCTTCAGGCCGACGTCTCCCTTTGCTTTAAGCCGGTGATAGAGCCGCATGCTCTTTTTTTTCATTCTGTCCTCGAGGGCTCGTGTCAGAATGACCCGGTCGGATCGGCTTAACGTACCCCGGTGGTTCCCCATAATCCGCCTGGTGATGGTTTCAAAGTCGAGCAGGCTTTGAAGGATTGCGGTCACTTCCGGTGAGGGATGATGAGGCTCACCGCTCGAGCTTGCTTGCGCCTCGTCGAGCAGGAGGGATATCTTCTTGTATGCCGCTTCGATCAGGCGGCTGGTTTCCTGACCCGGCTGCGAGGGAGCCTGGCCAACCAGACCGACCGGGAGGAGGCACGCCGCCAGCACGCAGGCGATAATCGAGCGTTTAGGACACGTTGTCATGGCGTTTTTTCCTTGCCTAGCCGCTCAATTCCAGAATCCCTTCCATTAATCCACTCGTTGTAACCCGTGGCCTGCATGAGTCCGGCCACAGCCAGGTTGAAATCATAAATGGCCCTATAGTGATTGGCTCTCGCAGTCAGGTTTTTGTCCAGGGCATCCGCCAGGTCCTTGGCGTTGGAGGCATCCAGATCAAAGGTGATCTCCTCCATGCGTAGCCATTCTCGGCTTAGCTTAAGGGCATCTCCGGCATCCTCTAGATTGTCCCTGGCCTCGATCAAAGCATAAAAGGCTTGGGTGACCTCCAGATCGATGGCGTCGAGGGCGGCCGACCGGAGCGCCTTGGCTCTTTCCAGTGCGTATTCATCCTTTTTGACCCGGGCTTTGGTCTTATGGAAATTCAACGGCATGCGCAACCCGATGGCCGCGCGAAAAATGGTCCGGTTCCAGGGATCATTGAGCAGCGGATTATTGATGTCGTCACGAATAGGGGCGAAGGCAAGACCGGCGGTCCCGGTTACAAAAATCTGCGGATAAAGCGCAGCTTGGGATATTTGCGCGAGCGCGTTTTGGGCCTTCACGGCCGCGTCCAGCCGTCCGATTTCGGGTCGATATCGGTTTTTTAGTTCCATATAATGATCCAAACCCAAAATCTTGGTGTCCCAGGGTTCCAGATATCGATCCAGAATATCGAAATCCTCTGGTTCATCATAGCCTAAAACCGCCCTGAGCGCGGTCAATGCAAGTCTTTTTCCTTCGGTGACCTCGCGCCTCAATTTGCGCAGATCGAATTTTAAAAGCCTTACTCGATATAAATCCGCTTCATTGATATAGTCGACACCCTCGTCCTCCAGCATGTCCTGCAGGGTGTTCTCCGCTTTGTCGGCCATCTCCAGCCCTTCCTCCGCGACAGCGAGGAGCTCTTCGGACAGGAGTTTCGATAGATAGAGCCGGGTGGTAGTGAAGGCGATCTCGTTCTGCTTCTGGGCCACATTTTCTTCCTGGGCCTCGACACCGAAGCGGGCGGCCTCGATGGAATTCTTGATCCGGCCGAAAGTGTACAGCGGCTGCACGAACGTCAGTAGCAAGTTATTGAAAAAACCTATGTTGGACCAATCATTCCTCGTATCCAGGCTGAGCAGACCGTCATTAGCCTCTTTAAGGCCGGGCGCCACGGAGCTGAGGTTGGAGAGGTTAAGCTCCGGCAGAAATTTAAGACCCTGAGCTTCTTTGAACTGAGCTCGGGCCATTCCCAATCGGGATTGCTCGGCATCGACCTCCGCGCTCGCTGTGACAGCCCGGTTGATGCACTCCTGCAGGTTCAAGCGGATCGGCTTTTGTCCGGAGAGATCATCACCGAAGCCGGGCGATACCCCTATGATGAGGCAGGCCGCCATGAATAGATTCCTATACTTTCTCATATACAAGGGTTTCTCCAAATGTGAATTTGAAAATTCTTAAAGCAAAGGAGATATCTACCGTAAAAATGACCAAATATAATTATACATGAATTGGGATGCCGCGGAAACGCCGGTATTCCGCACCCCTCTGGGGAGCAGACTCAATACCAGCGGATTTTTCTCCATGATCCGTTCTCCTTTTTCTAGGCAAAAGTCTTTTTTTGGGTCAAGAATAAGCACTCCTGACTCAGAAGCTTTTGCGCTTAGGTTTTGTCGCAGGGAGTGTTAAAATGACGGCAAGTGAGAGGAGAAATGATGAGAAAATTGGGAGTAGTGATTGCGGCCTTCTTAAACCTAGTCCTGCTCCTGCAGGCAGAGGTCTTCAGTTCCGGCGGCCTGCCGAACGGAGAGCGGAAGATCGTGTTCGAAGAGATCGGCCAGTTCAATGACGGCGGGATGGCCGTCACCGTTCTGGTAGTGGGGGAGCGCGCCTATGTTTGTGAGTTTGACAACGGACTTGAGATCCTCGACATCAGCAATCCCTCACAAATCGTCAAGCTTTCTCAGCTTGAAAACACAGAGCAGTCTCGAGGCATCGAGGTCATCGGCGACGTTGCCTATGTCTCCTGCAACACGAACGGTTTGAAGCTGTTCGATATCAGCGATCCCTCCAAGCCGGTTTCGCTCGGACATTATGCCGACCGGGATGGGGATCCCCACCAGTTCCTGGCGATGGGAGATGTCGGATATCTGACCGAATGGCATGGGGGAGTAGACATCATCGACATTTCCGATCCGCTGAAACCCGAGCGAGTGAGCCAGTACAAGGACGGCGGCTTGGCCTTCTCGATCGCTATCGTCGGCCGATTGGCGTTCGTCACGGAGTACCGGGCAGGCTTGAAGATCCTGGACATATCGGATTCCGCCCGCCCGGTTTTGATCGGGGATCACAACAACGGCGGCGAAACCAACGCGATCCATGTTTTAAAAGGTAAAGCCTACGTGTGCGATAAGCTGCAGGGCCTTGAGCTCCTGGACGTGACGGATCCGGCCCGGCCCTCCCTGCTGGGTACCTATGAATCGGAGGGGAGCGTAGTCGGGGTGCGGGTTGTCGATGATGTGGCGTTCGTCATCAACTGGGAGCTTGGGCTCGAGGCGGTGGATGTCCGCGATCCCGCCCATCCGATGCGCGTCGGTTCCTTCTACGACGGCGGCCGGCCCAACGGCTTGCAGGTAACCGGCGATCTGATATACGTGGCAGATGGATCCGACGGCCTGGAAATCATCCGGTTTCGGAAAGAAGGCGGTTCGAATTAGCCGGCTGCGCAGGAACCCGACTGCCACCTCCAGACAGCCTTCACCCAGCTAAGAAATTTGCCGTGATACTGCCTCTTCAGAGCGCGTCCACTTGACATCGATCTGTGATTCCATAGGTGTTTGTATGGAAATTTTGGACCCACGTTTGACAGTTGATAGTGCCGAAAATGCCATCTAAGTTATTGATATACATTAGGTTAAGTGCGTTTTTCTAGTGAACCCCGTTGTCACTAGGTCTTATCCCTTCAAAATCAAGGGCG
>Ga0180438_10002151_pt1 | contig 33058 bp, 33 predicted proteins | sample SS_ome_12_FD_132455 | JGI IMG/M metagenome (GOLD analysis project Ga0180438, IMG submission 132455) | Hypersaline lake sediment archaeal communities from the Salton Sea, California, USA - SS_3_D_2 metaG | ecosystem: Environmental > Aquatic > Non-marine Saline and Alkaline > Hypersaline >... | reverse complement strand
ATATTCATCGAGTTCATTCGATCAAAAGCGTTCGGAGAGCTGCTTGCGAACATGAACGGGTACAGCAGCCGTGAAACGGGTAGGGTTCTCTATCCGAAAGATCAGTCACCGAAAGGAGAAGTAGGATGAAAAAATTGAGATGCAGCGTTTTCTCACTCACGCTCGCGGCGTGTTTTGCGCTCTGTGCGCTCATCCCTATGGCCGGGAATGCCGGAGACCAGCTGCTCCGCATGGCAACGACAACGAGCACGGACAACACGGGGCTTTTGGATTACCTTGCACCCGCGTTTCAGCGCGACACCGGGATCGAGCTACAGTGGGTTGCAGTGGGAACCGGGAAAGCACTTGCCCTGGGCCAGAACTGCGACGTGGACGTGCTCATGGTTCATGCACCTGAGGCAGAGCTCGCGTACGTGGGCAGCGGATACGGCGCGAAGCGGACCGAGATCATGTACAATGATTTCGTGTTCATCGGCCCTAAAAACGATCCTGCTGGAATCAGGGGAAAATCGGTGAATCAGGCCCTGAACAGCATCGCCCGGGATAAGGCCCTCTTCGCAAGCAGGGGCGATGATTCCGGGACCCACAAGCTGGAAATACAGCTCTGGGAATCCTCAGGGCTTGTGGTTCCCGACCGTGAGAGCTGGTACATTCAGACCGGACAGGGTATGCTCCCGACGATCACCATCGCCGAGGAGCGGAATGCCTACACGATCACCGACAGGGGTACGTACATAAAGTATGAAGACAACAAGAAGGGCAATCCACCACTCATAATTCTGGTGGAGGGGGACGACAGCCTCAAGAATCAGTACAGCGTGATCGCGGTGAATCCGGAAAATTGTCCGTCTGCAGATTATGAGAACGCCCTGAAGTTCATAGACTGGATACGCGCAGAGAGGGCGCAGAAGCTGATCGGAGATTTCACCATGCTCGGGAAACAACTCTTCATGCCGAACGCGCGGTAAACATGGATTACATTGCAGAGGGATTCATCACCGCCCTGAAGCTCCTGGCCAGGGGGGATCCAGAAACCTACTCCGCATTCTTCACTACACTGCGGGTGTCCTCGATATCCATACTGGCGAGCATGGTCATGGGGATTCCCCTCGGATTTGCGCTCGGATATTACAGTTTTCCTGGCAAGCGGCAGATCAGGGCGGTGGTGGATACCCTTCTTGCACTGCCCACAGTGGTTGTGGGTCTTTTCGTGTATGCGCTTGTCACCCGCAGGGGGCCCCTGGGGATCCTCGGTCTTCTCTTCACCATTCCGGGTATCGCGGTTGCACAGACGATACTCATCCTTCCGATCGTCATTTCTCTGACTGCAACAGCGGTGTCCAATCTGGACGTGCGGTTCAGGAGGACGGTGTCCACCCTGGGGGCTGGCAGTAAAAGAACAGCGCTCACGGCAATTTACGAATCGCGGTTCGGAGTCCTCGCTGCAGCGGTTACTGCCTACGGGCGGGTGATAGGAGAGGTGGGAGTATCGATGATGATCGGGGGTAACATCAAGTGGCACACGAGGACCATCACCACCGCCATCGCACTTGAAACGGGAAAGGGCCAGTTTGCGATGGGAATTGCCCTCGGGCTGGTGCTTCTCCTCCTCGCCTTTGTCGTCAACTGGATCCTGCAGATCGTGAGACGGGTGAGATAGGAGTGTATCCATCATGAAACGCTCTGTAATGTATGAAATTCAGAATCTCAAACGACGCTATGGCGACGGCTTTACCCTGGACATCCCATCCCTCGCCATCGAGAAGGGAAAAGCCTACGGCTTCGTGGGGCCGAACGGGAGCGGAAAGAGCACCCTCCTGAGGATACTCGCCTCCCTCGATGAACCTGATGGGGGAAGGGTGCTGTTTCATGCAGAAACCGCCCAGCCCCGGGAGCCCTCACGTCAAAGTAAACAGCAAGACCGCGCGCTGGTCACCATGCTTCTCCAGGAACCCTACCTGCTCAAACGGTCGGTTTTTGAAAACATTGCGTACGGCCTTCGAGTCCGGGGAATCAGGCGAAGCCTCCGATCGAGGGTACATGAAGCGCTCATGATGGTTGGCCTCGAACCACATACCTTTTCCCATCGGAAATGGTCTGAGCTTTCGGGGGGTGAGGCTCAGCGTGTGGCTCTTGCAGCGAGGCTCATCCTCACGCCGGAGGTTCTGATACTCGACGAACCGACCGCGAGTGTGGACAGGGTGAGCGCACAGCTCATAAGGGAAACGATAAGAACAATACGGCACGCGCACAATACCACTCTGCTGATCGCAAGCCACGATACGACATGGCTTCACGGTGTCTGCGACGAAATTCTCAAGATGCAGGAGGGCCGGATCGTAGGGTCGGGAGAAGAAAACATCTTCACCGGTCCCTGGCTCCCCGCCCCTGATGGATTGTGGGAGATGAACCTATCTGACGGCCAGCGGATCCGGGCGCTGCCGCCTTCGGAGATGATTCCTCACCTGACGGAAAATGCCGTCGCACTCCTCGATTCCACGAGCATCATCGTGACCACCGAACGTCCGGACCATGTCTCTGCGCAGAATATCCTCTCAGGTATGCTCGCTCACCTGTATACCTTCAAGCATTCAGAACGGGTAAAGCTTGACATTCAGGTTGCTGAACTGCCCATGACCTGCAACATCACCCGTGCGGCAGCGCGCTCACTCGGGCTTTTGCCAGGTCTTGATGTCTGGGTGGTGTTCAAAGCTTCATCCTTGAGCTGGCAGTGGGTGGAAATCGGTATAGGGGAGTGAGCGGAGCGTCACCACGGTTCAATCGACTCCTACCATAACGTTGCTCGCCTTGATGATTGCGTACGTCTCTTTGCCTTCGGCAAGACCAAGACGTTCAGCTGAGGATTTGGTGATAATTGAAACGATCTCCACATTGCCTGTTAAAAGCAGGGTAACCTCGGTATTCACCGCCCCATGCACCACCTTTTTCACTTTTCCCTTCAAAACGTTGCGTGCGCTGATTTTCATATTTATCTCCTCTTATGATAAAGTACGAGAAATGTTTTGAGGCGAACAGAGAAAAATTATTCCAAAAGCAGCAATTTTCTTTTCTGTAAATTTAAAATGGTGTAATCTTAGATACAAAACCAGCATTTTATATCATACATCTTGGATTTCTGTTTGAAAAGGTGGGGGGTATGAAAGCATATGAAAAATTACTGGCAATATTTTTAATAATCCTTGGAGCAGCAGTCATTGCAGTGTGGCCGCTGCTTCTTGCTCGAGGGAACGTGTCCGATGTGAATGCGAACCTTTTCAGCTTTCTGTTTCACTGGGCATCTGAACTGCTGCTGGCTGTTTTGAGTGTCGTCGTTGCCGTCAGCCTGTTTAGCCAGAAGCTATGGGCGAGGAAGTTGGGGCTCTTTGTATTGGGGTTGTCGATCTGCTCAACGTTTCATGCTGCCTACTATTATTTCATCGAGCAGCCGATGCTGTACCTTGCGGTGCTGGCTTCGATCTTTTTTGGGATCTCCGTTGTGTTTCTTCTCCTTGGATTCAGGGCCTGGTGGTTTACCTCAAAAACTCAGATTAACCTCTTAAAGCTCAGCCTCGCAGTTCTCGGTATCCTGGTGTATTATCTTCTCAATATTGCAGGTCAGCACGGACAGGAAGGGGAATGGTCCTCCTTTGCGAATGCGCTGTTCTTGACGGTCGTAGCGGTATTTTTCCTCGCAAAAATTCGTATAGGAGCCGGTGCATGATCGGTGAAGAAAAGAAGTTTGTGATTGATCGATTGATACAAAAACACGCGTTCACAGAAGTTCAAAATAAAGAGTGGTGAGTGTTTTGTGGATCGATTTGATTTCGATCCTCCACTGCCCGACCTGCTGATTCATATTCTTGTACACATGGGTACGCCACCCCTGGGGGGTTGGGTTGAATCCCACGTGAATTGTATGGCGGTACAGGTGATCTCGATCGAGATACCAATCGCAGTGTAAGAGCGTTTGTTTTCCCCGTTCGTAGCCCAGGGGACCGAATACCCGTATGAAACACCATACCACATTCACATCGGCGGATATACCGGGATTCTCACCAGCAAAGACCCCTTGGGGGGAGTGATCGGTAATGCGTTCACACAACAGCGCTTCTACACGTATTTCTGGATTTTCCAGTATCAGGGGCCTGTGCAGAGAATAGGTGCGATGTATCGAATGGTCCATTTTCATGTTCTTCACCATTACAGCGTCTCTTTCCAGCACGATTGACACAGAGCTCCTCTCCGCTCCGTACCGTGCTTCCAGGTCAAGCTGTTCCTGCTCGGCTATATCAGAGAAGAGAAATCTTCCTTCCCCGTCCGTCACGCTGAGTGCCCCTTCTCCCTTGAGAACAACCGCCACATCCTTTCTCGGATTGTCAAAGATGTCCCGCACTTCGCCTGCAACAGAGAGATACACAGGCACCTCGTGAGGAGCTTCAGTTTTATCAAGAAACTTGATGGTTCCAATGATGGGGATGCTTATCTCCTGTATGCTCTTGTTTTTCCAGAGGAGACCGAGGAGAAGAGCGCACACGAAGAGACCAATGCCGAATCCGATGGATAGGTATTTGATTTTTTCGTTCAAGGATCAGCTCCCCTGAAGAAAGTACAGGATTCGTAGTGTACTCGCAGTGTGCAGCAGGTACATATCTAGGAGCATGGCACAAATACCGTGCAATGTCAATTTATAAAAATGGATTGGTGTGGGGAAATGCGTATATTCAGCTGTGGTATAATCGAATCGAGTGCGGCTCCCCATTGAGAAATTTGAAATTTACCACATGCATGGCCTATACTTAACAGAAGAGTACATTCGATACCCTATTTAAGGAGAAGGAGGCACAATTTGAATACCTTTGGAATGATCGAGTCTGCTCAAAACTTTCAATCGGCAATCTGGATTTCCTACATCATCGTGTATGTGATTCAGGCGATCACCCTGTTTTTCACCGCGAAAAAAGCACATGTGCGAAACCCATGGGTTGCCTTCATTCCAGTACTGCAGACCATTGTATTTCTGCACATTATCGACAAGAGCGGTTGGGCAATACTTCTGCTCCTTATCCCTTTTGTGAACATCGTTCTTACGATCGTCTGGACGGTGAAGTTCTATGCAGCATTCAAGCTGAATGCAGGGATCATCGTGCTTTCGATCATCATCCCCATTGTGGGTCTGGTGATGGCTTTGCTGATTGCCTTTTCTGACCGATACAGTTACGGGCGAACAAACAGGTTTGCATCTGTCTAGAAAACAGGACGAACAGGGTGAATGGAGCGAGGCAGGAACCGAAGGTTTTATAGATTTTAAATCAGGAAAAATATCTGTTTTTTCTCTTCTCTCAAGGTGATACTGTCAGGGGAAGAGAGGAGTTATTTCTTAATGAAGAAAAGGTTCATGCTGTTCATTTTCGATATGGGCGGTGTGGTGACCCAGAACAACGATTTCATCACCCCCATAGCCTCCCATATCGGACTTTCGGTTCCGGGGCTCTATAAGCTTGCGGGAAAAGACTGGCTTCTCATGATGACGGGGAAGCTGACTGCAGATATCTTCTGGAAACGCATCGGGGAAAGGACAGGCCAGACAATCGAGGAAGACCTCTTCCTTCGGTATTTCCAGCCTGTGCAGGATCGGAAGGTGCTGCGGATCGTCTCACGGCTGAAAAAAGAAGCCCGGGTTGTGGTCGGTACGAACAGCATCGCCTCTCACTCCCAGGTGCACAGGAGACTCGGTGATTACGATGCCTTCGATGCGGTGTACAGCTCCCACGAGCTGGGTATTGCGAAACCTGATCCGGATTTTTACCTGAAGATCCTTACAGAAGAAGGACGGATGCCTTTGGAAACTGTCTTCATAGATGATATGGAGGAAAACGTGGATTCTGCCAGCGCCCTCGGCATCTTCTCGATTCTATTTACCGACCCCGGAGGTCTCTGGCAGCAGCTCGCCCCATTTGTTGAGTGACCGATTTCAGGATCATTCGATATATTCGATGTTCCTTTCCTGCACTTTCGAATGTGTCACTCTCGGTATGCACAGGTCAAAGCTCACGGGCATGCGAACTGCCGAAGAACCATCTCCGATGAGAAAAACGGGCCGGAGGGACAAGGAAAAATCCGTGTCGAGCCTGAAGCTCAGCTTCGTAAACAGTGTGGGCGAGCACTTCTCAATTCCATAGGAGGCCACATCAATCACTGATCCTGCAGCGAACGCACAGGATACCCGGGATCCGAGTTGAGAGCACCCGCGATGAGAGGCAAAACCGGGAATTTCCACGAAGAGCAGAAATACAGAGAGGATCAGGGCCTCAGGTCGCACCCGAAAAAAACGGTTCAATTTCGGCCAAAAGAGTGAAAAGCCGAGTTCAGTATCGAGTGTATTGGTTTCATGTCTGACATAGAGTATAGCACATTCTTTTGGGAATGCAATGACTGTCACTTCGCTTCAAGCCCTCCTCGTGAGTGAAACAGATGCACTGCGACCCTGCGCAGCCTTTGGAGAAGTGCGGTTCAGAAAAGCGTAAGCTGCTCCTCATCGTGGAAAAGCCATCCCGGAAGAATTCCAAGCACCTGTGCAATGCCCCGCGCAATGGGCTTGAGCTGTTTTTCTACATAGTGCGTATAGTCAATGGGAGCAGTAGTTCTGCCCTCCGGCTGAGGCCCTTCCACAGTCCACCGGTAATGGATAAGACCCAGCTGATCCTCAGGGTCGAGCAAACCGGCGGCTCGAACGTGTGGAGGTTTTGACCTGGTGTACGCCTCCACCGGTTTCCGTAGCGCCTTTCTGTACACGAGCTCACTGTCGAGCCTCCCGGCATGGAGCTCTTTCACCACCTTTCGCACGAAATCGCGAATTGCTTCTTTTTTCGCTCCGAGAAACAAAAGCTCGAGGAGTCCGATCTGAAACCCGCGCGCGAGATCGGTCCAGTCCCTGCGCACCGCCTCCATACCCACTACTTCGATCCATTCCTTCCGCTGTTCCGGGTGCATTGAAGCAGAAAAATGGGAGGGCGGAACAAGGAGCCCGGCATATCCCTTTGCCCTCCCCCGGCTTCCGACCGCTTCGGTGGTCGAAGCTCTCTGTACCAGTGGAGCTCCATGAACAGGGGCAGATCCACGCACCGGCGGAGCTGTACGCACCGGCGGCAGGAATAATTTGAAGTAGATTTTTTCGAACTCAAGCTCCAGATATGAGCTCACCGTGTAGCTCTCCTCTATGAACCGCCCGAGATCCGTGTTGATCTGTGCGCAGAGACTTCTGCTCTGTTCCGAGAGCACTTGTGGAGAGACACCCTGCTCCATTCCTGAAAGAACGAAAAGCGAGTCTGTATCTCCATAGAGAACCCGGTAGCCCATCCGGGTAAAATAGTCGCTGCACCAGTGGAGAACCAACTGTCCAAAACTTGTAATTGCCCCGGAGATGAATCCTGACGCAAATCTCGAGCCTGCTGCGCCCAGAACTCCGTAGAAGGAGTTCATGATGATCTTGTACACGTAGGTCGCTACTTGGTCGCCTGCTTTCCGAGCTTCATCCCTGCTCTGAAAAAATCGTTCGAGCAGCTCAGGAAGGATCGCATCGGAACGCCGAAAAAAGGCACCGTTTGGCGCCCTGAGGAGCCTCTCCCGCTCCTCCGGGGCCATCTCCTGCGCTACAGATTGAGGCACGAAACTCAAAGGATCGATGTTGAAGGTCCGTATTATGCTTGGATAGAGGCTTCTGAAATCGAAAACCCACACATTGTCGTAGAGTCCAGCCTTCGACTCCAGTATGGCGCCGCCCGGTGCAGTTGCCCCTGGAAAGGGGTCGACACCGGTGGTTGGTGCAACGATTCCACGGCGATGCATCGTTTCGATATAAAGATATTCAAATGAATGAATGCTGGTCCAGGCCCGATCCATGCTGATGCCGATGAGAAGGCAACGCATGATGGTGAGATCGAGAAGCCCTGTCGTTTTCAGTATATCAAGAACGAGTCGTGCGTCTTCCAGGCAGTACCGGCAGAGAGCCGGTGGGTCCTGATGGTACAGACGCTCGACCGCATCGCGCCTGTGTTCGTTCACAAGAAGCTCAATGTCTTTTCCCCTCCCGAGCACCGAGGATGCGACTGTCTGGAGGCGGTAATCGCTGAAGCGCTCCGGAGATGCACGGACGACCCGCACCGCATCCAATACCTGCCTGCCGGGGATGATGACGGTGTTTGATCTCCCGCGTTCACCAGGAAAAAAAACTGCCGGGGTCTCAGATCTTCCTATCAGAAAGGGAATTTTGTAAAACTCTAGTTTTGCTGCGATTATCTTCAAATCGAAATCGATCACATTCCATCCGGTGATGATGTCAGGATCCCAAAAGACAATACGTTCACAGAACCCTTCCAGGAGAGAGCGTTCATCAGGGAACGGGGTCAAAGAATCGCTTGGATCGATCTGACCGCAGAAGAGCAGTTCTTGCCTTCTGTGTGGTTTCAGAGGACCTTCGGCCTGCTTTCCCCCTGTATGCTCCCCTGGCATGTCATGGGATTCTTTGGATCGTGATTTTGCGGTTCGTGATCGCTGATCGAACCAGGGATCATCGCAAATGAGGCTTATTGCGTAGATCTGCTTTCCAGCGGGGTCTGTTTCTATGTCAAGGGAAAGAATAGAAAGAGAAGGATTCCAGTCCGAAGGTGAGATCTCGGGATTGACGAATATGAGATCTACCTTTCTCCCCCTTTTGGGAATACCCTTGATGATCGCTGAACCATGAATGCATTTGGATATGAGAAACTGGTCCTGGAAGGGGAGGTCTGCCTCGTAGGTGCGGATTCCCCTTTCCAACAGGCGCTGCGCTGAACCCTGACACTGCTTCACAGATTCCAAGCATACCCTCACACACTCTTCTCCATCGATGGTTCGGTATGGGCTCTGGTACCATCCGCCTCCGCTCTTTTTCAGTTCTTCCATTGCAGAGTCAAGGTCTGAGCTTCGCAGGTAAAAACCGGGTTTCTCACGCTCTTCAACAACTGCAAAGGTCCGTCCGTCCGTGAGCCGTCCGATGAGAAAGAGCCTAGGGGCAGTTTTTCCCAGCGAAGGAGAGGAGTGCAGGATGAAGCCTTCGAAAACCTGTGCACGCGACATGCTCGTTGTATCCTCGTGAATGGGAGGCATGGATAATGTGTACTTCCTGTGATAAAAGGTCAAGTAGTGATAGGCCTGTACACTATCGTCAATCTTCAGTATCTTACGCCCGAGTTGATGCACATAATTTTCACAAAAACGGAACGCAGGCTTATCCATGAATCTTACACAACTTTTCTCGAGAATCGGCATTGATCCTGCCGCAATCCAAATGGACCCAACCAGGGTACATCGGGGTCCGGGGGTTCATACAGACATCCACATCACAAGGATGTTTTCCTCCTTCATCGTCGTTACCAACGGAAGGGTGGTATACGTGAGTGAACCATCCATGACGCATTGTCCACTGGCACGGATGTTCTATCCCGATTTCCACGGTTCCCCTCATGCGCGCGAAAAGGTGCGGGAGTTTATTGCGAAGGCCATGGAGGAAAAGATCGAACAATTCGGGTTCTTCACTCCACACAGGGAGCTCATCAGAAACCGGATAGAGGTTCCCTACGGCGCGTCTGAGATACTGATGTATGCCATGAGAAAGAGGATCATCGATGCTGCGGTGGTGGTCTGTGACGGAGCCGGAACTGTTATCGCGGATAGGCCGGAAGTGGTGCAGGGTATCGGTGCACGGATGAACGGGCTCTTTTATACGAGCCCCATTTCTGAAGTTATTGAGCGGCTCAGAGCACTCGGAAGCGGTGTGCCATTTCCGGATGCAACCATTCACCAGGTGCAGGGAGTGGCCGAAGCGTTCCGTCTCGGCTACAGATCCGTTGCCGTAACAGTGAACAGCTTCATGGATGAGCGACCCGGAGATCTGAAAGAAATTGAGCGCGAACAGGGTGGTCGTGTGTGCTCTCTGATGGTGTGTGCGACCGGTGTGTCCGAGGAGCGGCTCCATGAGATAGAGCGAGACGCAGACCTGGTGTGGAGCTGCGGTTCACCCGAGCTGAGAAGCATTGTAGGGAAGAAGGCGATCTTACAGGTAACCACGAAGATACCCGTGTACGTGCTCACACCCAGGGGGCTTGAAATCCTCTCCGGGTATGCCTCAGATTCAGAACCGATACGGAATCTGGACCCAGAACGTCGGTACCTTATCGCAGGAAACAGACGGGGGAAAAAGATCACCATGGGTACGTTCCAGACATATCTGAGTGAGGCGAAGCTCCCGATAAGAGATGCCGATGAACCGAGATATCATTGAAGATAGACGGGAAGCCATCATCTAGAGAGCGGACACGCTTCAGGGAGTGAGCTTGAACCGGACCCGGAGCACTTCACCTTCGTGGCTCGTGGTGGTGATTCTGAACTCACCAATTGCCTCTGTGGATGCCACGTGCTCTCCGATACAGGGACATGCATCGTAGTCTCCGACCCGCACGATCCTGATCATCTGATCCGCATTCTCGGGGAGACGGTTGGTGTCGAACAGAGGACCGGCCTCTGCCCGGTTGACGAACTCTTCATTGACAGGAAGGTTCTGATCGATTACGTGGTTGACTCGTCGCTCGATTTCAGCTACCTCTTCTTCGGTGAGATCCCGATCGAACAGATAGTCGCACTTGGACTTTTTCTTTTCAATGTGAGAGCTGAAGCACCTTCCACAGCCGAACAGGCGAACCATTGTCTGGTTGAGGATATGCTCTGCGGTGTGCATCCGGGGATCTACGTACTGTTTCATGGCATGTTTCACTCCATCAATCTTCAAAGGTGACCAAAACCTTGATTGCTCCCTCATCCGGATTTGCTGCAGCTTCAAAGGCCTGCAGGAGCTCACTGAAGGGGTATGTGTGCGTGACCAGAGGCCGGTAATCGATAGTTCCTCTGGCGAGGGACTCCAGAGCAAGGGGAAACCCCCAGTTTGGTATTGCGTGGGATGCCTTGAGCTTCAGCTTCTTGAAGTGAAAGGCGTTTGCGTCAAAGGTGATGTCAGTCTCAGAAAAACTTATTCCGTTGTACACGATGGTTCCACCGAAGCTCAGAAGCGGGAGAAGCGGTGGTATTGTCCTGGGTGGAGAGGTCACGATGATCCGGTGAAACCCGACAGGAAACTCCTTTTCCAGCAATTCTCCCCAGTCCGGGTCTTCCGTGTCGAAAACCCGATCTGCGCCACAGGCGAAGGCTTCCTCCGCCCTCTTTTTTCCACGGGCAGTTCCGTGATGTCTGCCGAGCGCAATAACCTTCTCTGCCCCGCCTATCCTGGCCAGCCTGATGCAAAAGAGTCCGATGATTCCGAGTCCAGAGATGAGCAGTTGCTGAAAGGGTTTGAGCTCTACCTCCCGTATCAGATCGAATGCCACGGTGAGCGGCTCTGCTACAGAAGCGCCTGCGTAGTCAAGTCCCCAGAAGGGCACAAGCATAGACCGATTCACCTTGAGGAACTCGGCCATTGCTGATCGGTCGTCCATGTAGGTTTGTATATCCTGGCACCGGTATGGGTCTCCCTGGAGGCAGGCCCGGCACCTGCCACAAGGGATGTGGTTCTGGACGATCACCCTGTCTCCAGGGTGAAGGTCACGCACCATCTTTCCTGTCTGGTGCACCTGAGCCGAGACTTCGTGTCCGAGGGGGATTTTTTCCCCTCCTGGGAACTCTCGATAGAAGTGCAGATCAGTGCCGCAGATTCCGCAAGTCTTCACCTTCACAGTCACCTCATCGGGGCCAGGTGCCGGATACTCCTCATCGATCAGTTCGATTTTTCTCTTGCCGGTTGCCCATGCTGATTTCATTGTCCGCTCCTTGTAGACATTTTTAATATACCATTTCAACTGCTTTTTCACAAACCAAGAATCCTTCGATTGGAATTGGGTTGATTCTCTTTGTTCGAGTGTGTATTATTCTGGCGAGCCATGTCCGACATTTTTCTTGTTGACACCCACGCCCATATCTGTGACCCGGTTTTCGATATCGACCGTGCGGAGGTGCTGGAGAGGGCCCGTGCGGCAGGTCTGCGCGCGATCGTGGCTGTGAGCGAAAATCTGAAGGACGGGGAGATAAACCTGCGGCTTGCACAGCAGCACCCGATTCTTCTGCCCGGAGCAGGGCTTTCACCCTCTTTGGCAGACATTGCAGAAGCCCAGAGTGTGATCTCCTTTATCCGGAGAGAGCGCCGCAAAATCTGGGCAATCGGCGAGGTGGGCCTCGACTACTGGTGCGCCCGTGATGAGGATGGGAGGATGGTGCAGAGAGAAGTGTTCGAGCTCTTCATCGAATGTGCCCTCGAGCTCGATCTCCCCCTGAACGTGCACTCCCGCTCTGCAGGGAGGCAGGTGATAGAGCTCCTGCTGAAAAAGGGGGCGAAAAAAGTGCAGCTCCACGCCTTTGACGGAAGAGCGTCTTCGGCACTACCTGCCGTTGAGGCGGGATTTTTCTTCTCCATACCTCCGTCAGTGGTACGGTCGGCCCAGAAGCAGAAACTCGTCCGAAGACTGCCCCTTGGCAGTCTTCTCATTGAAACTGACAGCCCAGTTCTGGGACCAACAGCGGGGGAACGGAACGAGCCGGCAAATACGAACGTCTCGGTGGAAGAAATTGCCCGCATCAAGGGGGTGGAAAGGGGCGAAATCCTCCAGGCAGCCTCGCGCAATGTCAAAAGGCTCTACGGGATCAATCCAGAAAATTGAGGATCCGTGAAAAGCTCTGGGGAAGGCTCCCTTTTACGGTACCCGCATCCCTTCAGACCGCAGATCTTCTGAGAATGGGTACCTGCGTCAATTCTATGATTTGAGGCCTTCTGCAAACTCCCTTGCAGCTTTCATGTCTTCCTCGTTTGGTCGCCCCAGGTTTATGCCATCAGGGCTGAGCGCCGTATCGAAACCGAGACAGCTGTACTCTCCGACTATCTCAAACTTTTTTTCCCTGAGCCTTTGTTTGAAGAGGTCATGAGCCTTCGCACTGTAGGCTTTGGAACCTGTAGTAGAGAAAAGAAATGCCATTTTCCCTTCCTGTGGTGGAAGCCCTTCGATGAGATTGTACATCTTTTCGTGAAACTTCCCGTAATAGATGCCAGATCCGAAACCGACGAGCTCGGTTTCAGAGACATCATGAGGTTGTGTTTCATCGGATTTCAGCAGCCGGCAATCCAGTGCTGCTGAAATCACCTTTGCGATCTTTTCGGTATTCCCGTGATGCTCGGAATGATACACGACCAGTGTGCGCATACTTTGTCTCCTCCTCATTTCACGTTATTGGAAAAAATATTTTCAGGGATGTGTTTGATTTTCCCCCTTCATGAGTTAGAATTTACTATAGGAGCCATACATTAATGAGTGAATTTGCAATCCAGGATGACCAGAGGCTCGAGAAACAGGACCCCAATGCAAAGATCGACACTCTGGAAATCAACCGGGTCTGGCGCAACAGGCGGAACATAAAAACCTCCAACACACAGGCGTCCTTTATCCGCTATCTCTTTATTGAATACCGGAAAATCCGTTATTTCGGAAATGTGACCCATATTTTTTTCCCGAGGGTGTTTCCACCCGGTGTACAGCTGAGCAAAGATGTGGGAATTACCTTCGAAAAATACCTGCAGCCATGCGCTCTCAAGCTTTTCGAAGTTCTCTCCGTGATTCTCAACACCGGGTGGCATTACCTGGACAAGATAGAGTACAACCTCATCGTGATTATGAAAAAGATCTGCGAAAAAATCGGAAAAACTGATTTTTCACTTCTCGACTGCGGTGACAGGAACCTGGTGGACCGGTTCCGTTCCCTGGAATCCCTCTTCCTCGTCCTCCATCATGAATCCGATCAGCTTGAGCTCCTCTATACTGCCCTGAAGCGGGTTGTGAAGAAGCTTCCGGGCCCAGAAAGGGATGGAGGTGAAGTGGTGCTGCTCGCAAGAAGAATACTTGGCAGAGACGATGAGCTTCCCTCCCTGTACAACTTCCTGCTCGGGTTGAACATGCTGAAGTACAGGCGGTACTTTGATCTTCAGGAACTCATCCAGACGAACTGCGGTGAAGTGGTGAGCAATCAAGCGTACGAGTGTGGGAAAGACACACAGAAGGAGATCGATCTCTACATAGAGGAAACCATTAAAGCACTCCATCTTCTTCAGAAAAGGAGAATGGAAATCGCACGCGTGAAGCGTCATGTTCCTATTGACGAGACCGGTGAGTACAGCTTCAAGATACTCGAATATTTCTATGAATCAACTGAGAAAACGAAAAAGCAGTGTTTCTCCGATGACCGGGAAGATGTGCTTTGTCTTTCGGGGAGACTTTTCAGCATATTCGTGAGTTCCTTTGAGCACATACTGAACGGAAAGATCCTCATTCCTGGTTCAGGCAGAGTGGAGCTTTTCTCCAAAAGTTTCTTTCAGATGGAGCTTGCGAGAGTGAGCTCGCTCATCGAAAAGCTCGGAAAACTCTCATTCCATTTCCAGTACCATTTTACGCTCGAACAGTACCTGGTCCTCAGGCAGCCAGGGAAGGTGATTCACAGGCTCGAGGCCGAGGCGAAACAACTCATAGACGAGGGACTCGCCCATCTCTCCAGAATTGGTATGAAGCTCGAGTATGTTCTGCGAATGCGCGTGCCGAAGAAAAATGAGAATGATGCGGATATTCCGCTCGAGCCGGGTATCCTGAGCGGAAGAGCATTTCACCTCCCGTATGAAGGGAGGGTTATCAAGTACAAGAGCAGGCTTGGGGGAAAGACGGTCGCTGAGGCGCTCGCATTCATCGTGCGCATCTGTTTTTTATCAGGTCTATATTTCCGAACCCCCGAACTGTTCGGGCTCCTCGGAGAGGAGGAAGCGGTGAACAGGGAGATTCAGTCAAAGCTCGAAGCGATCGGGCGCATTGCACAACCGCATGTGTTGCAGGAGCTGAAAAATCTGTTTTCTCCCTCTGATTTCGTCAACCTTTCTCCCAAATCCCACTGATAAAGATGTCCCCGCACAGCTGATTCTTCCCATTGACATGGTTCGTACTCTTAGTTACCATAGAGAAGGATATGTATTCTTTATTCAATCCATGGGTGTAACAATCCGGATGAAGCAGACCCCATTTGCGCTTATCTGCGCTCTTCTCATCGTTTCCTGCGGCAGTGTTCGGGTACAGAAAAATACGCTGATTCCGCCGGGCTGTGTCCTCCCAGAGGTGAAAGAACAAGAGCGCTCTCTGGAACTGGGAGGAGGGAACAGGCTCGTGGTGCACCGCTTTGCCAATGGGCTTGAAGCGGTTCTCATTGAAATGCCCGGATCAACGGTGAGCTACGGGGCAATCGCGGTGGGTGTCGGTGGACGATACGAGCCTGACAGTCATGCGGGTATATCCCATTTGCTCGAGCACCTCATCTTCAAGGAAAATGAGGAATCGAAACCCCTCACAGCGATACGGAGCACAGGAGGCAGCATCAACGCTCTCACGGATATGGAGCAGACCACCTACTATTTTACGGTGAGGCCCGAGCACTTTCCCAATTCGATGAGAGCGCTCAGCGCAATGGTCCTGGAGCCCGGATTCACAGGGGAAGATCTCGAAAAGGAACGGGAGGTGGTGCTTGAAGAGCTTGCCATGGGAAAAAACGATCCCAGAGCCCTTGCAATTTACTCCCTGGTAAAAGAAGTATTTCCCGAATCTCCACTCACCAATCTGGTTATCGGGACGAAAAGATCCATCAGGCGCATCAGTCTTGAGGACCTCAGGGAGTTCCACCGCGCATACTATGTGCCCGACAACATGGTGGTGGTCGCAGCGGGAAGGATCGATTCAGCTGAAGCCCGCGGGGTGATCGAGGAGCTGTTTGGACAGCAGGTGCGGAGTCCGGTTCCTGCCGCCTCTTTCAGCCCTCCTGAAATCGGTCTCCACAGTGTTTCGAAAAAAATACCGGTCAGGCAGTCGTTCTTCATCACCGCACTTCTCACTCCGGGGATGGAATCCGAGGAATACCCTGCGATGCAGCTGCTGGATGTTCTCATGGGATCGACTGCCGGGTCCATTCTCTATAGAAGGATCGTCATCGAGGAGGGGTTGACTGCCGAATTCTCCCAATTCTGGTATCCCTTTTCTGATTCAGGGGTGTGGGCACTCTTCTTCAGCCTTCACCCTGATGACATGGAAACAGTCTCGGGCATCGTCTCAGAGGAGTTCGATAAGATTCTGAGAGGCGAATTCAGCCGGGAAGATTTATTGCGTGCACGTCGAACACTCCTGGCACGGAAGAGCATCCAGCTTCATACACCGGAGGCTATTGCAGGGTTCCAAGTAGAAAATCTGCGGTACAGAGGTAGTGTGGAAACCTTTGAAGAGTATACCCAAAGGATTGAACGCATAACACATGAGGAGCTCATAGACGTGGCTGCGCGATTCTTCTCTCCGGAAAACCGTGTGACCGTAGGACTGTCTCCTGCCAGGGGACCCGAAAAGTGGTTTCTGGCGTTGAAATTCTTGCTCACAAAGAAGCTGTAACAATGAAACAAAAAGGGATCGTGACACATATCTTCATGGTGCTGTTCTTCCTGCTCTCTGCGGGTTCTGCCGGTGCCGAGGTCGCCCATCGGACCCTCGCCAACGGGCTTACCCTCCTGCTTACCGAGGGAGGGGGAACACACAGTGCAGGGATCTGTGTCCTCGTTGAGGGAGGGACCCGGTATGAACCGGAGGCGAGAAGAGGCACCTATGTGCTTTTGCCTCCAATGCTGAAAAGGGGAACCCTGCTTCGCACATCAGATGAAATACTGAAGCAGATCGCGGTGCTTGGAGACTCCTTTGATTTTTCAACAACAATGGAGTGCTTCAGAATTACCGCGACTGTACCCACTGGCAGGGTTGGAGAGTCGATCGAGCTGCTCGGGGATCTGATGGCGTCCCCGTGTTTCCCTGATGAGGAGTTGGAAAAGGAAAAGTACATTGCCCTTCAGGCAGTGAGGAGCAGGCAAGATTCACCGCTTTTGCGGCTCATCGACCTCTACAGCTCGGTGTTTTATCCGGACTTTTTTTCACCTGAGAAGGATCGTGTTACTCACATAGGAAAAGTCGAAAAGAAGGATATTGCCAGGCTTCACAGGGAGTTTTTCGTGGCTGGGCGTATTGTGGTTTCGATAGCTGGAGCCTTTGATCCATCAGCAGTGTGGGAACAAGCAGAGCACAGTTTCAGTGTTCTTCCTCCTTCCTCTGCAGGCATCAGAAATGAAGCACCGGTGCAGCGGGATATGCCCCTTCCCCTGTATAGAGAGGAAAAGGGAGGACTCACCCAGGCGGGCATTCTGATTGGAACAAGGCTTGAAGGGTTCGAGCGTGCACAGGAGCCGGTCCTCACGGTACTGCGCGGATTGCTGCGCAGCTCAATCGGCGGGCTCCTCTTTGATGAATTAAGGGAGAAACAGGGGCTGGTATACGACATCGGCGTGTATCACTCCCTGCGGATGCGGCCCTTCAGCTTTTTTGTCTACGGCACCTCGAGGAAGAAAAACGTGAAGAGGCTCTCGAGGGAGATTCAGCGCCTCCTGAACAGCCTGCGGAATAACCCTCCATCTGAAGAGGCGGTTCAGCTCTCAAGGGAGTACTGTAAGACCAGCCTCGCAATCTCATATCAGGAGCCTGTAGTACAAGCCGAGTATCATGCTCTCCAGTATATGCGCGGAGAGAGGATATTGAGCTTTGAAGAACGCCTGGAGGCGATCGATGGGGTGGATGCGCAGGACATCGGAAGATTCCTGAAGACCTATTTTCCAGAAGAGTGGACCGTGCTCGTGGTCAGGTGATCAGGACAAGGATTCTTCAGGTTCTTTGATCACACGCCACCGGTGCGTGGAGGATGGGAGGAAGTTTTTTCCCACATCAGGCGGATTCTTCGGGTGAGCTCGGATCTCTCTCCTGGATCGGAGGAGGGAATGAGCCTTCCCACTTCTTCGAAAAATCGGTTCCTCGCATCGAGGTCACTTTTGCAGCGCTGAGCAATGTCCCCACTCAGAAGTCCGAGGCCGAGTGTTTTCAGAAGCAAGGTATGGCCGTTCACTATTCGTGCCCCCGCGATAAAATCGTCGTGAAAAGGCTTGAGCGCATCGGTAAAAAAGTCATCGACGAACTTCTGACCGTTTTTGTTCATTTCAGTCCCCACCACCACAGGCAGCTTCCGCATCCTCGCGCCTTCCATTATTTCGCCGAGTTTTTTTACCTTGACACTCTTTTCCGAAGCGTCAGCAATGTTCCAGTTCCTGTCTGGAACGATCGCAAGGCAGGCTGCCCCTTTGTGGATCAGGAAATCCAGAAATTCGTCTGCATTTTCCTCCCCAATGCTCGTTCCGTCAAGCCACCCGGCGGTGGGAACTGCCCCGAATCCACGAACCATGGAGAACATCTCTTCAAGAGACGGAAAGTTCTCCCTGTCTGGAGTGCAGTAGCCAGGCCCGCCGTGCTTCATGAGTTTGGCGCGTATGAGCATCTGAAGATCAACCGGTCTTTCGAGGAGCTGAGTCACTTCCTGAAGCCTGACCTGCATGGCATCGGCCCAGAAGCGTGCCCTTTCCTCTTTCCGGGGAAATAACCTCTTCGATTTTTCCTCCATCGCAACCAGCATGTGCCGCTCTGTTGCGTTCCCTGCTGGTGTGAGTGGAAGAACTTCCTTTTCGTAGCTGAGCTCGAGTTTCGGAAGGAAGCGGTTGAGTTTCCCCAGCATGAGTTCGTTCCTCCGCCGCGCAAGAGCAGCCATCTTCTTCAGAGCTTTGCGGGACCCTGAATCAGCTGAACCAGGATCGACGAAACCGTATCCCATCGCATAGTAGATACCGGGCTCCTTCGGGGAGTTTATTTCACGGTCTTTCCACTCATCGATGAAAACCCTGGATTCGATGCCTGCGCTGGCGCGGAGCCCGAGAAGCGCACAGGCCTCGAGGAACTCCTCTACGCCGTCGAGTACATCGAAGTCGATGATACCTACTGTGTACAGGCCGCGTTTTTTCGCTTCCCACGCGATTGCAGATGGGGAATAGTGATACGCGTTGAAGGAGAAAAATGTGTGGCAGTGCAGATTCACGATCGGGAGTTCGGGAACAGGTGCGATCTCACCGTACACCATGAGTCGGTGAAGCTCTTCGAGCGCGTTTCTTCTCTGTTCTTTTTCAAAGCTCCCCAGAAGGATCTCGAGTTCAAGCTGCTTTTTCACGGGTTGCTCCTTAGTTGTGCGACATGTATTGAATTTATCACTCCCAGACAGGGAAACATCAAGCAATTTTTAAAGGAACGGGTACTGAATGCACGGGTTTTTCATGCAGAAGATGATGCTGACTGAAAGAATGATGGCGGGTACTGTGTATTCTCCCTCAGTGATCCGGGAGACCCTGTGTTTGTAAGCAGAAACCGATCAGCGGTTTAAGCTCTCTGAAGGGGTGCTTCGATCCAGATAGATATCCTCACTCTCCTTTTCCTGACCATTTCCATCAGCATCGAGCGGATTCAGCTCCCCGGAGAAACTGACCTCTTCCCGTTCGCCCGGAGAGAGCAGTAAACTGAACAGGAGAGAACCTCTGTACAGCGTGGCTTTAGTGCTGCCGACTGACGCGGCTGCGGATCCTCCCTGCGCGTAACCTGCAGCCTCCTCTATCTTGAGAGCGGCCGTGGAGTGCGGTTTTGTTTCTACTTCTCTTTCCACAGGAGCCGCGTTATACATGAAGTACACAAACAGGTAAAGCGGAAACATGGATAAAAGAAAAAATTTTGGACGAACGATCTTTCTCTTCATAGGGCAACCCTCGGATTGTCATTCATCGTTTCGATTCACTCTGATGACCGGCCAGATCTATTCTACAGGACGTGCGCGGATTCCTTCGTTTGTAATGCAATACGGGTGCCGTTCTCTCCACATATTTACCGCACCTTCTAAACAATTGCCTGTAATACATTACCATTTTATAAAGAGCGTATGAACCAGCTCCAGTGCACCTCTGATTACATGAGTGTAACACTTCTCTCTACAGTATTGTAATCGACCGAATCCGCGAATCCTGCAATTTTTTATGCAGAAATCCTCCTTTTCCAGTATAGGACATTCCATGATCATTTTCAAAAAATTATGACAAATCATCCCCCAGAGATGATTTCTATTGAGTTTTTCCGACGTTGTATGTATCTATATACACGTAATGATTCTGCGGGTGCGTTTGCCTGCGCAGCCCATGCATGAGCGGGCAGCTTCATTGGAAGCCCTACCCTGTAGTACTATAAAAACGGTTTTGATACGATACAGGAGATGCCGAAACTGCTCCTTGCCACGAGTGGAACGAAAAAGAAATGAAAGATCTCACAGAGGGAAGGGAAGTCACGGTCATCCTGAGATTTGCCGTTCCAATGCTGATCGGCAACATCTTCCAGCAGATGTACACCATGGTTGATAGCATCATCGTTGGCCGGGGAGTGGGAAAGGAAGCCCTCGCCGCGGTTGGCGCGAGCTTTCCTATCATCTTTCTTATGGTTTCACTCGTCATCGGAATCACCATGGGTGCAGCCGTCATGCTCTCACAGTACTTCGGAGCGAAAGACTATGTCAGTCTTAAGAAAACCATCGATACCGCCTATATTTTTCTCTTTCTGGCAGCCCTTCTCATCACCGGGCTCGGGATCCTGCTGAGCGGTCCCATACTGCGGGGACTTAAAGTGCCGGATGAAGTATTTCCTCTCGCCAAGCAGTACCTGAACATCATGTTTGCGGGGATGGTGTTTCTGTTTGGGTACAACACGGTGAGCGCGGTGCTTCGGGGGCTTGGAGATTCGAAGAATCCGCTCTATTTCCTTATCATTGCGACGATTTTGAATATATTTCTGGACCTCCTTTTCGTATTGGTGTTCAGGTGGGGAGTGGCTGGTGCTGCCTGGGCAACGGTGCTGTCCCAGGGTGTTTCCCTTCTTGCAGGAATCCTCTACATGCAGAGATCAACCCATGAGGTTCTCCATATCCACCTGAAGAGGATACGTTTTGATCGGGAAATTTTCCGGACCATGCTCCGTATCGGTCTCCCGTCAGGATTGCAGCAATCACTCGTTTCCCTCGGTTTTATTGCGCTCACCCGAATCGTCACCCCCTTCGGCACAAATGTGATCGCAGGATACACGGCGGCTTCCAGGCTAGATTCCTTTGCAATTATGCCCGCAATGACACTTTCGGTGGCCATATCCACATTCGTGGGGCAGAACCTCGGGGCCGGGAAGCTGGAGCGGGTGATGAAGGGATACCTCTCCACGCTGCTGTTCGCAGGAGGGATCGCTGCGGCAATCACCGCAGTCATGGTACTTTTCAAGGTGAAGCTCATCCAAATATTCAATGCAGACCCTGCAGTTGTCAGGATCGGCGCCGAATATCTCGTCATTGTTTCTGCCTTTTACGTGGTTTTTACCGGAATGTTCATCACTGGGGGTGTGCTTCGCGGTGCAGGGGATACTCTTACCCAGATGTTCATCACCCTCTGCGCCCTATGGTTTATCCGTATCCCGGCATCGGCGTTTCTGGCATCCCACATCGGGACGAACGGCATCTGGTGGGGTATCCCAGCGGGATGGGTGGTGGGATTCTCTATCAGCTTCGTCTATTTCCTTGGTGGCAGATGGAAGAGAAAGGTCGTGACAGCGGCTCCGACCAGCAGTGCCCCGGCTGTTGCTGCGAGCAAGTAAGAAGAGAAAAACCCAGAATCGAGCATTAGGGGAAAAATCCATAATTACAAATTTACTTATCTTCAAATACAATTGCTCTTGTCCAAATTGCAGTCACTCGTACTATCCTGACGGGAAGAGCGATGAAAAAAACACGTGATTTTTTTATTTGATTCAGTCCTTGAAGACCATCTACAAACATGATCCTCGCTCTTAATAACTTATAATCAGTGTCGCCTGGACCCCAAGGAGTTCCAGGAGGAGAGTGTCGAATATTTTCACACCCGAACATCTTTATTCGTTTTCCAATCAGCCAATCAATTGCTTCGTTTGCTATATATGCCTGTTCTTCCTCTTTCCCTGAACATCCCCATACTAATACAATATCTCCTGCCTTTATCCCAAATTTGCTAAAATCATCTGGAGTCACAATTTCGTCTTTTTTTTTGTATTCAAAATTGCATGCGACTGCTTCACCCATAAAAAAATCAAGTGGGATTGATCCAAAATCATTCCCATTTTCATCATACTTATAGGGACACTCAATGTGTGTACCGGTGTGAGTTTGCCCATCGATATGATGCATCCGAGCATTCCATGCCTTAAACTCATGAACATTAATTGGTCTATCATTCAATACACGTCCATGTAAATAGTCGCCATTGATCTTGCTCTCTGAAGGAATCAATTTGTGTGAAAGGTCAATTACTCGATATTCGTTTACATTTATCATATTGTACTCCTCATACAATTGATAAAATTTGAAATAAAATTTTTCAGATTCCTGAACCTTACGAAGGTAAATATTCTACGTGTTATACATTTTATTTCCAAGAAGCTTGCGTGCTGTTTCCATTATACTTTTTGATGCTTCAAGCAATAGTTGACCGTCAAAACTACATGTCATAAAATTTGCTCCCTTATCAGCCCAGTATTTAAGGTCCTCCGGGTTATTCACGTGGGGTCCGCACGCAATATTTTTTTTAGAACATACATTCAGTAGTGTATCTATAGCCTTTTGGAACCGAGGATTGTGGGACTGACCTGGTATACCCATGGATACCGAAAGATCAGCCGTGCCGATGATAACCGCATCTAAACCCGAAACATCGGTGATTCGTTCAATATTATCCACACCTTGAGCGCTCTCGACCTTCACAGCACAGAGTATCTCTTCGTTCATTTCTTCTACCCATTTTACTGCATCTATTGTCTGATAATCCGTGAGAGCACCCAAACCCACAAACCCTCTCGTTCCCTTTGGCGGATATCTGCACGCATTCACAACAATCTGGGTTTCCTGTTGGGTATTCACGTGGGGTGCGATGACACCCATTGCTCCGTTATCCAATAAACGGGAAATGAGGTAATCTGCTATGCCGCTTGAACCCCCTATGGGAGTTATTCCAGCGATCTTTGCTGCGGTACACATATGCTCAATGGCGCTTATTGAGAGCCCTGAATGTTCCATATCGAAATAATAAAAACTATAACCTGCGTTTGCAGTAATTTGCACTGAAGCAGGGCACGGGAAAGAAAGCCCGGCAACCCCAACACACACTTTACCCTCACGCAATGCATGCTTGATTGGATTGAAATGTGCATTAATAGTTCTGTTTCCACTCTCATTCGATATCATAATTCCTCCATTTTCTCTCCTAAAATTGAACCCCATTCACAACATTTGTTGGACTTCCTGATAAAAACGATTTGAGATTATCGGCTGCTTTATGCATGAGCCTTTTTCGGGATTCTAAACTTGCCCATGCAATGTGAGGAGTGATGATACAATTTTTCGCTTTTATTAGAGGATTATCTGGTTTTATGGGTTCCCTTGATACCACGTCAACAGCAGCTCCAGCTATCATTCCAGAGTTCAGGGCGTCTGCAAGATCATTTTCGTTCACAAGACCACCCCGAGATGCATTGATGAGAAGTGCACTCGGCTTCATCAGTGATAAACTGTTTCTATTTATTAATTCTTTATTATCAAATGTGAGTGAACAGTTTAGGCTCAATATATCAGACAGTCTCAGTGCGTCGTTTATTGATGCCCAGGAAAAAGGCGTATAAAGAGGGGATTCTTTTTTATCAATATCAACGGCGAGCACTTCCATACCGAAGGAATGAGCTATTTCTCCAACCCTTCGTCCTATTCTCCCAAAACCCACAATACCGATTATTTTACCGTATAATTCAATGAGATTCGTTTTCCAAAATGAAAAATCAGGACACTGAGCCCACTCTCCATCATGGACCGCTCTGTTATGCTGCCCGACATGATGACATAGCTCCAGTAGAAGCGCAAAAACAAACTGTGCAACTGAGTTAGTTCCATATTCCGGTACATTTGTTACAGGTATCCCTCTCTCTTTTGCCGCTATTATGTCAACAACATCATGTCCTGTGGCGAGAACCCCTATGTATTTTAAATATGGGAGATTGAGAATTATATCTTTGGGTATTCTGGTTTTATTGGTAATCAATACATCCGCGTTACCTGATCTCTGAAGGAGTTCGTGTGGAGCGGTTCGATCGTATACTGAAAGCTCACCAAGGGATGAAAATTCGTTCCAGGGATTATCTCCCGGATTTAAACAGTATCCGTCTAAAACTACAATCTTCACTTTCTCCACGTATATCCTTCCCCTTTCAACCCATCAGTATTTTCCCGCTGATCTCACAGATGAAAGAATCAATAATTGAAAATGAATGTATATTGATATTTATCGAATAGGATATTCTCCAAACTCTTTCACGGCATCAATCATAGTTTGCACATTGCGTAGAGGTATTCCCCCATGTATCGAATTGCTTGAACTGAAAATATGTCCTCCGCCTTTTGAAGCCTTTTTGATGATATCTTTTACTGCGTCAACTATCATTTCCTGCGTGCCATTCACGAGTAAATCTGCGCAATCTAGATTACCCAGTAACGTTATTTTATCACCGTATTCTCCTTTCAAATTACCTATTTCCATCCCTGCCTTGGGTTCATTCGGGTGCAAACCATCGATTCCCACATTGTTGACGAGACTCGGTAATAATTTTGTGACATTTCCATCCAAATGTTTGATAAATGGCACTCCATATTTATGACACTCATCCACAATTCTCTTCATGTGAGGCACAAAAAATCTATCAAACATACTCGGGGAAAAGAAAGGACCATTGTTATCACACCAGTCGTTCGCACCCAGGATACCATCAACACCCATATCGAGTTGTGCACGAAGGAGTGTGAGAACACCTTCAGTGGTAACTTCCATGTATCTGTCTATAAGCTTTGGTTCTGTGATCATTGTTTCTAAAAAAAGTTCTAAATGAGGTTCGAAAGCTGGAAAACATATTTCTGCACGACCCAGCACAAATAATTCACCATTCCTTACAGGCTCGCTTTCAAGTACAATTTTCATAGTGTCTAAGCCATCTCGCGTCCAATCATTGAGATTTGTATCGAGAGATGAGATATAATCTATATACTTTCTAAAGTGGGTTACGCCTCCCTCTGATATACTGTTTGCTATCGTTGAAAGGGTATCAGATTCTTCCGAATATTTATGAAGAGACCAGAATCCTTCGGTGCTTGAGATACGCCATACATTTCTCTCTATTGGTTTTGTTGTCGTGTCAAAAATATAGTTGGTCCCGAAAATACCGAAATTACAATTTACTGGTGCAAGAAACTCTGTAACAGACGGTGCTATTATGTCGTATCCTAAATTAGTGTAAAGATCTACGTTTGCGAGTGCACCCTCTTTTATATATTCTTTTCTCACCTCTCGTTCCAGCATATTACATTCAATAGCCTTTTTGTAGGTTGAAGCACCATTGTGGATGTAGACCTGCTTTCCCAGAATCTTTGAGGCCAATTTGTTATCAAATGCCACTTCAAAAATAGGTACACGATCAGGTTCTCGATGTGATAATGCGATCTTTACTCTTTCTTTCGCTGTCATACCAAATATCTCCATTTTTCTGTATCAAACAATATTCTCGTATATTGTTCCATCTTACTCAAAATTCTATATGACTGAATGCAGATATAACCACAGCACACACTAATACTTCGATCCGGTGTATGCTATTCCCTCAATAATTTTCGTTCGAAAAATACAGAAGAATAATAAAGCGGGAATGCATGTGATAACCGCAGCTGCCATCATCCCGCCGTAATCCGTAATAAAATGGCGTTGAAAATACATTAATCCTACTTCCATGGGAAACATTTTCTCTGTATTGGCCATGACGAGGTACCACATAAATACCTGGCTCCATGTGTATACCCAGTTCACGATAACCACTGCGGATGTAGCGGGAAAACTCAAAGGAAAGATGATTTTCCAAAATATACCGAATTCTGAACAACCATCGATATGAGCTGAATCGATTAAGGAATCGGGGATACTCATTATATATTGTCGTAGGAGAAAAATTCCGGTACTCGAAATGAGAAGTGGGAAAATCATTCCCTGATAGGTATTGACCCAACCAAATGTTTTTACGGTTAGATAAAGAGGAATAAGATAGGTCTCAAGAGGAACGAAAGTGGTGGCAAGGATTAGTCCAAAAACAAATCCAAGACCTCTAAAATTGAACTTTGCAAGTATGTACCCTGCCATTGGGCATGTTATGGCAATAAAAAGAACTGCAACAGAAGATATAAGTAAACTATTAAGAAAAAAACGGAAAAAGGGTGCCACTTGCGAGAGCATTATATAATTCGCAAAAACCCATTTACTCGGCCATATCCGCGGAGGCACTGCGATAATATCCGTTTTTTCCATAAAGGAAATGAGGATCGCCCATACAAATGGAGATACCATGACAACACTCGTTACAATTATTGCTGTATACACAAGTATTATCTTCGTTGACTGTTTCACCTTTCCAGTTTCTAACCTGAATGATTTCAAATGCGTTTTCCCTTGAATATCTTAAATTCGATTAAAATAAAAATGACAGACATAATAAAAATTACCATTGAGATCGCACTTCCCTTTCCGGTATTTGAATATGTAAAAACTTCCTGATACATTCTCAACATCAGCACCTGGATTTCTGCTCCACTCGAAACATCAGAACCCTGGCTCATTGTGTACACTTCGGTAAAGGCTGACCATGCGATGAGGGTGGCAAGAACAGTTCCGAAGAGTAAAGTAGGTTTTATCATCGGTATTTCAATGCGAATAATGGTCTGCCATCCACTCGCCCCATCGATTCTTGCTGCGTCCATTAGATCCCGGGGAACTGCTTTTAGCGCCACAAGAAAGACGATAAGGAAGAATCCCAAATTTTTCCATATGTGTATCCCTATGATTGCGAGAAGAAGAACTCTTGGATTACTCATCCATGCAACCCTGGAAATACCTATGAGACCAAGCAGGTAGTTGGCGAGTCCGAATTCTCCAGGGCTGAAAAAAAATCTCCAGATTATGATCGCTGGAACCATGGGAAGGATGTAAGGGATGAAATATAATGTCTGGAAAAGACCTTCTCCTCTTATATTCCTTCCTCTCACTTTTCTGGTGAGTAAAAGAGCAAAAATAAGACCTATTAATATCTCACCTGGCACTGCAATTACCATAAACTCCAAAGAATTCCTAAATGCCCTGATAAACTGAAGGTCCTTAAACAGGATAAAAAAATTCCTGACCCCAATGAATTTCGTCACCGGTCGTATGAGATGTGCATTCGTAAAGGATAAACTGAGGTTTGTAAAAATAGGAAAAACACGTATTGAAAGAAATAGGAAAATGATGGGGATGAAAACTGCCCATATAAAGATTATCCTACCTCTTTTTAATGAGCCAGGTCGACCGAACCATTGATGAAAAAAAGGACCTTTCTGCATTATAACTAATTCTTCTTTTCTTGGGTTTTAATGAAAGCCTGACAGCCTTTGTATGAACAAAAGGCTGTCAGGGAAAATTGTTTATAGAATATTGTACTGCACCATCATTTCACTCCGCTAATATTTCATATTCATCTAATATCCTATTCGTTTCCTTCGCCATTTCATCGAGTGCCTTTCTAATGTCTCTAGGGCTATTTACAAGTTCCGGCCGCTTTAGTGCCTCGAGCAACATTTCACCAAACCTTGTCCGGACCTCAAGATTACAGGGAATTACCTTATAAGGGATTAACTCATGTCCGGGTGTATTAAACGCATCAACAAATGCCTTCAATTGAGGGTATTCATTAAAAATTGGAGAGTAATCGACATTAATTCTCCCGGGCTGCCACCCTGTTCGTTTGAACGATTCAATCGCATTTTCATCATTTACCCAGAATTCGATGAAATCCCACGCCTCTTTTTTCAAGGCGGAGTTCGCAGAAACAAACAGGCCTTCAGGAATGACAAGGGTGCCCCATCCACCCGGGCCTTTGGGCATAAGAAATGAGCCGTAATTAATATTGGGTGCAGTTCCTTCCATGTAACTTACAACCCATGATTCTCTTTCGAACATCGAGCACACACCCAATCCAAAACCTTCAGCATCAGACTTTGTTTCGAAGCCCTCCACCTTATATTTATAAAGCGCATCGAGATAGTATTGAACAGCTTTTACTCCAGCATCATTATTATATGCAGCCCGGAACTTATTGCCTACCTGCTCGAGTAAATCTACTCCGTAGGGTATCATCGCCTGATTTTGGAACTTGTCACAAATACCCCATCCTCCGCCTCCGAGCCTGAGATCAAGTCCCACGCGGACAGGATTACCGTCTGTATCATATTTTGTCACTTTCCTCGCGTATTCCATCTGTTCCTCAATGGTCTTTGGAGGCCCTGCGAGTCCAGCCTCTTTAAAATGATCCGTATTATAAAACATGCACATTGCACTCAAGGTATAGGGAATTATAAATAATTTACCACTGCTCGGTAATGTACAGAACTTGATCGCTGACGATGGAAAATTCTTTTTACTCCATGTAGTGAATTTATCAGGCACATAACCCACATACCCAGCCTCTGCATACGGCATTATAGAAAGTATTTCCGCAGCGATTACATCACCTGCTTGCCCTGCTGGCAGCGTCGCCGCAATCTTTTCATCCAAAGCTCTTTGAGGAAACAGAACGGCATCAATGGTGATGTGAGGATTTGCTGCATGATACTTTTCGCCCAACCATTTTGAAAATTCATGCGTCTCTGGATATGCTGTCCAAACGGAGATAGTGATTTCTTTTGTCGGTTTTTCCTTAACTCCTGCCTTTTCTCCGCTCGCAATGCACCAAAGGACAGAAGTGAAAGTAAAAACCATCAACATGAATAAAATGTGAATCTTTTTCATAATAAACCTCCTCCTTGGATGTTTTAAAATATTAAAAACTTGTTTTGAACAGTTGAACCATCACCTCCTCAGTTATTTATATTTAAAGCACTTACATTTATTTCATGGTGCGTCCCGAAAGCTCTCAGCTGCTTCCACAATCGCTTTTAAATTTCTTAATGGAGTATCCAATGGAATTGCACATTCTGGAGCAATAATATCTACTCCTGCCTCAATACTGTATTTAACCTGCGTATACACGTCTTCAGGTGAACCATTATATAATACTTCAGTATTATTAATATTACCGATAAGTGACATTTCATTATTTACAATCTGAACAGCTTTCCTTGCGTCAACTTGCCACTCAAAATGGTATGCATCAAAACCTGCATCAACGAAATATCGGAGACGATCCATGCAGTTTCCACATATGTGTAATATGGCTGGGGCGCCAATTCGGTTTATGATTTCCTTATGAATTGGGAGAAGAAAAGTTTTATAGGTATCTGGACTTATGAGGTCCCCTGTTGCATGATCAGCTATGGTGATCGCATCAGCTCCTGCCTTTATCTGAGCTTTTCCGAACATTATAGTAACTTCCTTTAATTTATCGAGAAACAATTTCACCTTATCTGGAGACAATATTATCCATGTTAAGAATTCTTGTGTCCCTGCAAGATGATATGATATTGTCCAAGGACCCATTACTTTCCCTAAAATTGCAACGTTATTTCCATATTCATTTCTCAAAAGAGAAATAGCATCCAATATTACTCTTATAGATGGAAACTCTAAAAAATTATTCGGTATTTCGATAGATTCCACTCGCTGAAAAGGATGAGTTTTTATATCGGGCATCATATTGTCATTACCCCAATCCACATCGCATCCCAATGCTGCTGCTTCCTGTTGTACACTGAACTCCGGCATAATTGTATCAAACCCTGCGATCGTATGTCCCAAAGATGCAAGCTCCGCCATTAATTGTGCATTAATATGAGCTTCGGGAAAATGAATACCACTTTTCTTCATAAGCTCCTTACACACAATCGAGGTAGGATTCCCCACCGGCACGCGCGATCCTTTTCTCCCTCCAAACAAAGCAGATAAAAATCTATTTTTTGGTGAAAATTCTTTTTTAATCATTTACCCCATGGAGATGATAAGTTTCTATTAGTGAACTGAATGTAATTTTATTGTACATAATTATAATAGACGAAAAATATTCAATTAATATCATATAATATAATGATCAGATGAATTATATTATATTGTGATTCGCTGTCAAGAAAAAGTTATCGTAATGAGACTAAGAATAGAAATAAAATAGAAAGCGAAAAGTTGTTTTCATATATCAGTCAAAATATGGTCTTTTCAGTTCTTATGGGACTGGTAGCTGGAGCTTCCGGTGTTCAAATATAGATCAGGCCTTTTTTTTAATTCTTCTTTAATTGCTCTCTCAATGTCATTTATATGATTGGCCATCTCTTCAGATGCCTTTTCAGGTATTCTCTCATTAATCGCTCTGTAAATGTTTTCATGATAAATGATTGCTCTGTTCGCAGCACCTGCCAGTTTCAATACAGCTTTTACTTCCTCCATAAGTAAACCGTGTATGGATTTAAGAAAAATCTCAAATACTGGATTTTCAGTACTTTCGGCAATCAGAAGATGGAAACTCACGTCTTCCTTTGCAAAATTGTTGATGTCATCAATAAGATTTTTCATATTATTCAATTTTTCATACAATAGGGCAATTTTTTCCTTACTTGCTCTTTTTGCTGCGAGTTTTACCGTTTCACATTCAATTAATTTCCGTGCTTCTAATAAGTTCGATATATAGGGCTTACGAAAAATTAAAATATGTTCGACATTACTTAAAATAAGATTTATATCAACCATTTCTTTTATAAAGATGCCACGCCCATGATGAATTTCAACTATACCTAGACTTTGCAGCTGTCGTAAGCCCTCACGCACGGAACTTAATCCAACATTCAATATATCACTTAGTTTCTGTATGGTAGGGAGCCTATCACCAGGGCGGTAGTCACCATTTCTGATAGCATTGATGATTCGGTTTACCACTGAATCTGAAAGACTTCTTTTCTCTATGGATTCCATGAATGAACTCCAATAGGTATATTTTCCAAATTGCATTATCCGATGAGTCTCAAAAATGCTCTTGGGTTCCACGGTGTTCAGAATTTTATATTACCACTCAAGGTCAAAATTAACACTACTATCTACTTTTATAGAAAAAATGTATGAAAATGGTTGACGATAAAGTAAAATTAACCGGATGATCATATTATATGATAATATTCAATTTTGTAAAATAATATATGAAGGAGGGTTTTATGAGCTCGATTACTGTGAAAAATACTCCGAAAAAACCATGGCCGGATTTTCCGATTCCCAGCGCATGGGTTCAAAAAGGAAGACCAGAAGGCAAAGGTATGGTGTTAATTGAGAATAATGAAGAAGGTACATGTATAGGAATGTGGGAATGCTCTCCCGGAACATATGAGTGGGATTATGATTCAGAGGAGTATGTATATCTTCTCAAGGGAGAAGTAATAATAACTGAAATTGGAGGACCTTCATATACCCTAAAGAAAGGGGATAATGCACATTTCCCCAAGGGGATAAAAACGATTTGGCAAATTAAAAAATCTCTACGAAAAATTTTTTTTATTCGTAAATAATTATCTAATTGTATCTCAGTATTTCATACGGTCAAGCATACCTTTTATGGTCTTGAGCACTGATGCCCGGTTGTTTTCTGAGTGATTCGCGGCTTCTTTGGTTGCAATATTTTCCTGCGTGACAGTGAGTGTGGTGTTTCCGTCGACTTCCGAAAGTTTGTGGGTGATTATGTGATAGTGCTCAGGCCTGTCAGCGAGCCCGGAAAGTGAGCTCCAGTACGAAGATATCAGAAGTTTGCCTGGTATGAACTCAAAGATCTTCCCTTTGTCCTCATAGGCTTTGCCTTCCCAGACTCTTTCGGCATTTGCCTTGATTGTAATGCTTGCCGTTGCGGTATATGTATGCTTCATACTATTTCTCTCTTTTCAGCCATAATGAATAAATATATTCCGCTCCTGAAAATGTCTGAAAGAGCAATTTTTATTGACAAAATTGTAACAGATATTGTATTGTGGAATCAGCAATGAACCGTTCTGAGTGGAAAATTATCATCCTGTCATTTTTCATCCTGTGCTCACTGGTGTTTTCTCTGTATTTCCGGCTGGTGATTCGAACGGATATTGTATACACCCACTTCTTCTACATACCGATCGTGCTCTCGAGCAGCTGGTACGGGCGAAAGGGCATGCTCGTGGGAGGGGGACTTGGGGCGGTGGTGCTCTCTTTTCATTTCATCGGCCCTGGAGGCTCGAACATCTACAACGATGCGGCCAGGGTTGCTGCCTTCCTCGCGGTTTCCTTTTTCATCGGCACGCTTCGGGAGAAGGTACAGGCAGGGCAGGATGCATTCCTGGCCTCAGAAGAGAAGTACCGGCTCCTTATTGACAAATCCATTGCAGGAATATTCCTCTACAGGAACGAGCGGATTCTCTTTGCTAACTCCCGTTTCGGCGAAATTCTCGGAATCGATCAGGGTACGCTCATCGGCCGCTTCCTGTGGGACATCGTGCACACAGACGACCACCAGAGAGTAACAAGGTACACTGAGAGACTCACCAGTTTGCGCAGGCACTCGGTGCGGTATGAGTGTCGGCTGGTCGGTGAAAGGGGAAAGATCATCTGGGCAGATGTGGCAGGAACGATGACTGATTATGAGGGAACACCAGCGGTCATGGTGCATGTATATGACATCACGGAGGCAAAGGAAGCGGAAGAGAAGCAGCGGAGGCTTAAAGAGATTGCACGGACCCAGGAGGAGCAGCTGGTTCATTCAACCCGCCTGGCAGAGCTCGGGGAAATGGCTGCCGGTATCTCTCATGAGCTGAACCAGCCACTCACCGGGATACGGAATTTTGCAAGGAATGCCCTCTACATGATCGAGCACAGTGCGGGTGGCGAGGAAGAGATCAAGGACAACCTGCGGCT
>Ga0180438_10002150_pt1 | contig 33075 bp, 23 predicted proteins | sample SS_ome_12_FD_132455 | JGI IMG/M metagenome (GOLD analysis project Ga0180438, IMG submission 132455) | Hypersaline lake sediment archaeal communities from the Salton Sea, California, USA - SS_3_D_2 metaG | ecosystem: Environmental > Aquatic > Non-marine Saline and Alkaline > Hypersaline >... | reverse complement strand
TCGACGCAGCCTTGCCTTCGCCGGTAAATACCGGGATGGACGGCCTCCTCCGGCGCCGAGGCGGCTGGATAGAACTGCATCGAATTCGTCTCCACGCCCATGATAGTACCGGCGTGTGCCGCCAGAAGGAGGTGGGGAATCTGGGCCAGCATCGGGTTCGACAAATCCTGCACCATCAACGTCATACCGTGCGCCTTCGCCCAGCAGAGGCTCAGCAGCGCGCCGCTCTGCGTCTTGCACGTTTTAAGCGCAACGCCGGTCCAGCCCAGACGCCGGCCGAGCCTGATTAGTCTCCAGTTGTGTGCGCTTTCGTCCATAAAAAGCGGCTTGCGGGCCGAAAGACTGTGCACGTCGATCCTGTTGGCCTCCAGGTCGTAGCCGAAGGGCTGTCCCACATAGAGAATCATTTGACTGATTCTCGGATGCTCGATGGTCAGTCGGTCGAGGATGTCGTTTACATAGTCCGGGTCGGTGACAGTGCAGTTGAAATCGCTGGTCAGCCACAGGACATCATTGGCCATTGCGATATGCCCGACTTTCACCAGGCGGCCGTAGTCCCACGCCGAATCGTCCCCGCAGAGCTTTATCTTCAGACATTTCAGGCCGTCCCGCCGGATCCAGTCGGCCAATAAAACCGGGTAGCCGTCGTCCGGCTCGGCTCCGGTCAGTTCCGACTCGTCAAGCAGGTCTTTACCGCCCACGAGGTGCCATGCAGGCAAACGCCGGGCCGGCGGAAAGTTCAGAAAGTCGGCAGGATACCTGCCTTCTAACGAAACGTCGGCGCCGTCGGCTGGCTCGAGAAATCCGGCCAGATCCACGTTCATAAACTCGCCTGTATATGTCGAGTAAATATCCTTTCCGAGGATGTTCCCGTAAGCATCGTGCAGGGCTATATCGAACGCCGAGCAGCACACCAGGGCCGCCAGGTACGGCATGGCTTCTGTGTCGCTGCCGCGCCGCGCGTTGACACTCTGCAAAAGCTGCGGCAAGAGCGATTCGACAAAGCGCACGCCCAACTCAATGGGATGTCCCCAGTCGTCGAACCCCGCCCACTGCTCCGCGAGCAGGCCACAGAAATTCTGAAGGGTTTCGGCCCTTTCGGTGTACCCGAGGCCGCTCGGCCAGACCCATTGGACGCTGAGCGGAGTCTCACCCCAGCCCCGCGCCTTTTGTCCCTTCCTGTCGACAATGCTCATGCACACCCGTGCGCAGACCACGCTCGTCAGCGTCTCGGGCCCGAATTTCAGCGGGACCCGCGTTTGCACGGGTAGAAAGTACAATTCAACACCAACCGGCCTAATGTCTGTGTCCATGGCTCTCCCGTGTGAAGTTGGTCTCACCCGGCCCTTGGCTGCCGAGCGCCCAGAATACCGCGTTTGTCAGCATCCGCCTGAACGCCTCGAGTTTGAAATCATCCGCATGTCCCAGCGACGTATAGAAGACGCGTCCGCCGCCGGGGCGGATGTTCGTCCATGCAACCGGCTCATGGGGCCTGCGCTCGCCCACGCGGCCCATCATCAAAACCTGCGTTGTCGCAGCCAGCGGCAGCACCTTGTAAAGCCAGGACCTGACATGAATCTCACCGTCGGGCACACCGGCCGGTATCGGGTGCGACTCGGCGCCCGGCTTTATCCAGACGTATGTCCGCGGGCCGTCGGCTGACTTGTTGCCGTGGTGGCCGTGATAATTGCCGCCCAGAACCTGACGGTCAAACTCGGGCCAGTCCGCGTATCCGGGCGCGGGGCTTCTGTTGCGAAGCGCAAATGCGTGACTCGCCGTGCGAAGCCCGATCAGCGGCCTGCCGCTGTCCACAAAATCCCGCAAATAATTCATCTGTTCGGTCGGCAGTGCGCGCCGACGAACATAGATCACCGCCAAATCGCCGCTTTGCAGCAGTTCCATACCCGATATGTTGTTGCGCTGCTTTTCCCCGGCGGCCCTGGGGACAGCCTGAGCGAACTCACAGCAGAAACCATATTTATTTCCCAGTTCGCCGGCAAACTCGGGCAGCGTTTTCTGCGCATCGTATTCGTCCTCGCCAATGACAAAAACTATCCTCGGCCGCTTGTCGGCTTTGAATCGAAACTGCCTGGTCCCTGTAATGCCCGTCGAAGTAATACTCGGACAGACGAATTTTTCCACGTGCCCGATGACCTTGTCGAGGCCCTCGAAGTGTTTGCCCGGCCCCCGGTGATAGGAATCGGTCAGGTCGCGGCAGAGAACCACGTTCTTTCCCAGCGAGACCATGCTCCGCAGGCCGAAGGGCCGGCCCAGCACGCAGATATTCGTATGAACACCCATAAGTATAACGTTGTCAATCCGTCGCAGCGCCATCAGATTGTAAACTTCCTGACCGCTGTCACTGATCGCATCCTCTGCGGCAATTTCAATCAGGTCTGTCTGTCGGGTCCACACTCCGCGGCTCGGCCCGCACGGATTGGGACTCTCGCACGAGCAGCCGCTCGGAACCGGCATCGGCTGCTCCCGGTCGCCGTCCGGCCTTTTCCATCCGAACTCCACCGGCGCCTCCGCATATGGGGCATTTTCGGCCCGCCGGCGCTGGGCCGTGTCGGCGTAGAAATCCATACAGCCGCTTGGGGCATGAATGACGAACACGCCGCTGTCCCGGGCGCACTTGAGCACGTCATTCATAACCGGCGCCATCTCCGCCACGCGCCGCTCGGCGCTTATGCAGTGGTGCCTGTCCCACATATCGCAGACAATAATCGCCGTCCGTGAAGCCTGCCACTTGACCGTTTCTGTTACGACAGACTGCCCGCAACCCGCCGCAGGTTTTGGGCGGCTGCGCAGCGTTAATACGAGTTGGTCCCGGCCGTTTGCCGCACTATACCCGTATAAAAATGCGCCGGCTGCTATCACCAGGACAGGCACTGTTTTCTTTTTCACGCCGAATCTCTCCGTTGAAAATCCTCTCGCATTAAACGCCTCCAAAACTCTAAATGGTCCACGGCGAACGCCTCGGTCTGTCCAGCATCCGGTTTGCCTCATCGTCGCCGATAAACCGTTCGCCGGCTGGGTCCCACTTCAGCTTGCGCTTGAGCATCATTGCGATATTTCCCAGGTGACAGACCGTCGCCGAGCGATGCCCGACCTCGACAGGCGCGGCCGGTTCGCGGCCGGTCTTTATGCAGTCGATGAAATTGCGATGGTGATTATCGCTTTCGTAAAGGCGGATTTCGTTCGGCCCGATGACGGACTGACTCAGTGACTTCGGATACGTATCGAACCTTCCCACCTGTACCCAGCCGTCCGTTCCCTCGAAGCGTGCGCCCGTCCAGCCCAGCGGGTCGGTTTTGCAGAGCAGCTCGACTCCGTTGGCATAACGTGCCTGAAAGTGCACCTTGGTCGGCGCGTTAAACAAACCGTCCCGCGGGAACCGCCCGCCGAGGTCCTCGACTTCTACAGGGCCCGTATTGTCGGTTGCGTTTCCCCATTGGGCCATGTCCAGCGAATGGGCGCCGAGGTTCGTTGTCTGGCCGCCGGAATAATCGAGAATAAAGCGGAACGTATAAAGACACCGGCTCTTGTGATACGGCTGCCGTTTCGCCGGGCCGAGCCACATGTCGTAATCGAATCCATCGGGTATCGGCATGGGCTTGTAATCGAACGGAGGCGCCTTTCTGTTGTTGGGCCCCACCGGTGCAATAATCCTTTTCAATTGTCCGATGCGACCGTTGCGGACCAGTTCACAGCCGAATCGCGTATGCCGGTCGGACCGCTGTTGGCTGCCGGTCTGAAAAGTCACACCGTGACGCCGGACCGCCGCAACCATCGCACGTCCCTCGGCGATAGTCAGTGTCATCGGCTTTTCACAATAAATATGCTTGCCCGCTCTGGCCGCTGCAATCGATATGACCGCGTGCCAGTGGTCGGGCGTCACAACCGTCACCGCGTCGAGGTCATCACGCGCGAGAAGCTCTCGAAAATCGACGTAACCGGCACAGCCGTTGAAATCGCCCGTATGCGTTTTGCCGGAGTAATAGTCCTCCACGATTTTCTGCGCCGGTACGCGACCGAGATAGTTTCCCTTCCAGCCGTTCCTGTACCAGTGGCCGTACTCCCTGCTGCCTGTCACCGGGTCGCACACGGCCACAACCTGGACGTCGTCGAACCCGAGAAACGCCCGCATATCGTTCGTGCCCATTCCTCCAAGGCCGATACATCCCATCACGATACGGTTGCTCGGCGCGGCCGCGCCGAAAACAGAGCCGCGCACAACATAAGGAAAACCAAAAGCCGCCACCGCCGAGCGCTTGAGAAACCCGCGCCGTGTCAGGTTACTCGTTTTGCACTTCCTGCCATCCATAAATTCTCTCTTGATTCGCTACCTCGCACTGCGAACGGGCTTCTGATACGCCCTGGCTTTTCATTGCGCAGGGCCCGGCAATCGCTTGAAGGAAGCATACGAAATGTCAGACCAGCCGTCAAGGCCCGATGGATACCGACCCGTCCCTCGCATCATGTCTTGCTCGTCTGGCTCATTCAGCCGGTATGGCGGGTGGCCGACTCTGGAGCCACTTGACGTTGAACGCGTAATGCTGAGCGCTGCTTATCAGATGGATAAGACCGTCGGCGGACTCACAGACCGACATATAACCCTTGGGCTCGGCGCCGCTGGCACTCATTACAAACTCGTCGGTCCATGCGCCGCCGTCCAGTTTTCTTCCCGGACCGTCGTCTGTAATCAATCGTCTTACCGGCCAGCTCCGGCCCTGGTCGTACGACAGCGCGCCGAACAGGCCCGCTACCTCCCGCCGCCGACCCGATATATCCGTCACCGTCATTCCGTTCGTGAAAGACGCCACAAACAGAGCCCCTTCTTTCAAACGTATAAGCGCGAGCCTCTGACCGCTCGAAATCGGCTCAAAGCAGCTTGCGCTCACCTGCCAGGTTTTTCCCATGTCCTGTGAAATGCTCATCGGCATTTTTCCCGCGACGTCCATGCCACGCCCTAAGGCCATGAGCCGACCGTCACTTAGTTCGACTATCCCGGCGTGTATCCCGTTGAGCGTTCCGCCGGGGTCGCTCCAGGTAAGACCGTTGTCTCGGCTTATCCAGATTGTGGAGCCGTAAACGGCATCGGCTCCGAAAATAATTGCGCCGTCGTGAGCTCTGAAAACCGGCTCTCCCACCATCTGCCTGTAACCGTGCTCGGCGACGATCAGCCTGGCCCTTGACCAAGTAATGCCGCTGTCGTTGGACGTGCGGAGTATTATCGCCAGATTGCCCCAGGTCGCCGCTGCCGAGAGCCCGTTAAAATGGTAAATCGTCCCTTCGCCGTCAAACCACAGGGCCGGGCAGTGGTCATTTCTATCGGGCGCATCCCAGAACGACCAGGCCCCCTCCCACTGCTCGGCGCCGTACCGCAAACGGCTCGCTGCCACAGCCAGTTCGCGCCCGTCTTCTTCGACGCACGTGTACCAGATAGCCAGTAAATCGCCATTCGGGCATTCCACAATGCCCGGATCATGATTGTGATTCGGAAACAGCGGACCGTTGGAATCCGCGGGTATCTTCACGTATCTGCGTGGGCCTTTGAAGTACGGCTTGTTCGGGTCAGGGGCATTAGCAACGTTTCGGCCAATTGTCCGAGAAACACCTTTCTTATGCATTTGCTTTTTTGCCTGTGGCAGACGGACTATCCCGGGCATTTCGCCCAGCACGACCCTGAATCCGATATACCAGTTCCTGTCCTCCGGTAGCATGCCCATCCGGTTTGCCGACCGCAGATAATAGAGCTCGGTCGAATGGCTGCCGCCCCGGGTTACGCGAAAATCTCCCTCAGCCGCACCGAGCGGGTCAACCTGCACGCCGGCCCGGTAGGGCCCATACCAGTCGTGACACCACTCCTCGACGTTGCCGTGCATATCGTACAGCCCCCAGCGGTTCGGCGGCGTGGTTGCGACCGTCAGAATCGGCGCCCTGGTCTCTTTGCGGTCAACCCATTTCGGATCGTCGATTTCCTCCGTTGTCCGCGGGTCGGGATACCAGCTGCGGCGAACGCTGCTTTGGAAGGCTTCCGGCAGGCTCCGGCCTGTGTGAAAAATCGTCTCCGACCCGGCGCGGCATGCATATTCCCACTCCGCCTCTGTCGGCAAGCGGTACGTCAGATGCTCTTTGTCACTTAGCCACCGGCAAAACGCCGTCGCATCATACCAGTTCACGAATACGACCGCCTCGTCGTCGCCTTTTGACAAGCCCAGCTTGCCGCGCAGCCGGCGGTGCTCCCGATCAAACAGCTCGTACTGAGCGTTGGTCACCTCGCAGACGCCCATATAAAAATCCCTCGAGATTCTGACTTTGTGTCTCGGCCGCTCATCGTAGTCACCGAATGTGAAACTATCTCCCCGCGGAAGCTCTCCCTTTGTCTGAAACAGATCCGCGCCTAACTTGTCGCCCTCGAATCCCATAAGAAACTCGCCCGCCTCGATACGAACAAGCCTCATTCCAATCGAATTGATATACTCCTTCCCTCCCGGCCCCTCCGCCGCACCCGTCGTGCTCAATGCGTTCGACCCCACCAAAGCACAAACCACACCCACCGAGAGCAACCCTTTTCCCGTCTTCTGCATAAGCTGAAATCCCTTAAGTCCCCCTTCGGCCTTGAGCCGCAGGTTCTTAAACCACTTCCTACCCCTTACGCTTTTCACGTCATCCTCTGCCATAGCACACTGACGGCTCGTAGGCATCCCTTGCTCTTCAGCAGGCCGGAGCCGCTTCTTGGACTCTGCCTCGTCCCGAAGCAACGCATACGTGAAACTCACATTACAGCCTGCAATCGCCCCTGTAAAGAACTCCGCTTTTTCGGTAATGGGTCAGTTTGAAGAAAAATAGCAGCTTCCTGCTTGATTTTAGCTCTTTGACAAGTAGAGATGGGTGTTAAAAAATTTAACTTGACATCAGTTTCCTACCGATATAGAATAGCAGTATGCCTAAGCGGTCAAGTAAAAAATCTGGGGATATGAACCAAATTGCCAAGTCTATTATAGATGAGGCGATGGCGGACGAAATCCAGGCTAAGGCCATTGCGGAGGGCAAAAACCCCGCTGCGGTGATGCTTGGCCGCTTAGGCGGACTCAAAGGTGGCAAAGCACGAGCGGCAAATTTAACAGCGGAGCAGCGGAAGGAGATTGCCAAGAAAGCAGCGAAAAAACGCTGGCAAAAATAATAGCATTGGCGAGTTGTGGGTTTGAATATGGCTAAACGGAAAGCAAAAGCCTCTCCGTCGTTGATTAGTGACAGTGTGTGGGCGCGTGTCAGTGCAGAAGTCGGTCAGTCCTGGGAGCTTCGTAAGGAGCTTATTGGGAGAATCGAAGCCCAACTGAATGCGAAGGTGATACTATACTTCACGTCTTTCTATGCCGAAGATGCTATGATTTCCGACAACGATGCCGAGATGATTGAGAACATACTTTCGGTAGAACACCCCGGCGGCAAGATTGTGCTTGTGCTAAATTCTGCTGGCGGGTTGGCGTTGGCTGCAGAGCGGATTGTTAATGTGTGTAGGGCTTATTCTGGCGGTGATTTCGAGGTGATAGTGCCTCATGCTGCGAAGTCGGCTGCGACCCTTATTTGTTTTGGATGTTCATGCATTCGTATGAGTCCTACTGCTGAGCTTGGGCCAGTTGACCCCCAAGTAAAATACACAAATGATGCTGGCGAAAAGGAATGGATTTCGGCTGAAGAATATGTTAGTTCTTATGAAGAGTTAATGAAAAACGCGACTTCCGGAAAGGTTAGTCGGGTGGAAGCCCTTGTGCAGCAGCTAATGCGATATGACGCCAGATGTATTGAAAAGTTGAAGTCTGCACAAGCCCTATCAGAAAGTATCTCAATTAAATTGCTGAAATCAGGCATGATGTCAGATAAGGCAGAGACGACAATAAAGAAGAAAATGAAGGACTTTCTGATACATAAACAAACGGCCTCACATGGTCGTATGATAACTATCCCCGAAGCCAAGAAGTGTGGATTGAAAATTGAAGAGATTGAGCTGCGCTCGAATTTGTGGAATTGGCTATGGGAGCTTTTCATAAGAGCTAATTGGACTGTCTCGACCCGCTCAATTAAGATATTGGAATCAACGCGGACAGGGTTGCGTGTTTGAGGTGATCTCCCATGAAAAAGAAGAATAAAAAAATAACGGCAGCGGAAGCATCGCTTGCTGAAATAATGCGAATAATTGAACCATACAAACCTAAGATTCCGAAAGCCGAAAAGAAGGAACAGAGGCATTGGAAAATAGTTGGCAACGGAACACTTCCACCCCTAAACTCCCTGGAGATGGGCTAAAACATAAGAATTTTTGTGAATGGTTGCGAAAAACCAAACTGACCCATTATATCCGGCTATAAGCGGAGGCGGCGAAAAAACAAAAACAGCAAACGCCCGACATTTCAGACTCGTACGCAAAATCGGACCGGCTGTTTTCTTAGAAGAGCATTGAGTCGGTGTAGACTGTGGTAAATTCCCGTTCGTGGGCGATTTCGACGTAGTTGATTTTCCGCGCCAGTTTATGGGCCAGTTCTCTGGCCTGGGAGCTGATGAGGACCATCTCGGCTCCCGCCCCGGCTGCATTGCCGACAAAAATGATCCTCTGATGCGGCACATCGGGCAGCAGGCCTATCCGGAGGGCACTTTCCTTTCGAATATAGTTGCCGAAGGCGCCCGCCAGATAAATGTGCTTGATGTCGTCATCGGGGACGCCGCATTTTTTTTGGAGCAGGCGAATGCCCGCCCGAATCGCCGCTTTTGCAAGCTGGACCTGACGAATATCCTTCTGTGTGAGGACAACGTCTTGGCCATCACCGTCGCGACTGCGCGCAAGCACGAACGCCGGCTGACGTTCCTGCTCAACCATACGGGCCAGAATAGCCGCCGGCAGCGGTGACTTCAGTTCTTCACGCCTGGCAAACCGCCCGGATTTGTCGATAACTCCCAATTCCAGCAGCACGGCGACCGCGTCTATCAGACCGCTGCCGCAAATTGAGTGCGGCGAAATCCCGCCGATGACGTCCACGTCTATGTCACCGGAATTGACCACGACCGCCTCGATAGCGCCGGCCACGGCGCGGCTGCCATGGCTTATCCGAGCACCCTCAAAAGCAGGACCCGCTGCGCAGCTTGCCGCACACAGTTGGTTCGACGTGCCGAGCACAAGTTCACCGTTTGTACCGATATCCACGGCAAGTGCCGGTTCTTGAGCGGCGTCTATATCTACCGCAAGCGCAACGGCGGTTGTGTCCGCACCGACAAAGCCGGCTATATTTTCAACAGTGTGTACATTCGCAGCGGCGTTTATTCGCAGGCCGAGTTCATCCGGTCGCACGTCATGCGCTTCGAGTGAAAAGGCATGGTAAGGCGCCTGCCCGAGCTGAGCTATCGGCAGGCGAAGGAAAATATGATTCATGGTGGTATTTCCGACCACGCACATCTCGTAAATCTGCTCGGGCTTAGCCGATGCCCGGGCGCAGAGCTGCTCGGTGAGCTGATTGACACAGCCGATTATCGTCTGGTGCATCTCATCCAGTTTCGCCGGGCTCTGCCCGTACGTTATCCGGCTTATAACGTCATCGCCGTATCTGATCTGCGGGTTCACCGCCGCTTCGGTTGCAATCGCCTGACCATTGGTCATCTCGACCAGCTTTGCAACCACCGTTGTCGTCCCGACGTCGACCGCCATGCCCAGTATCTTTTCTTGTCCGGCCGTCTTTGTGTACCTCTTATATATGTCCGGTCTGACCTTGAACAGCGTGTGCTCGGCAGTCATAATCTTCTGCTCGAAGAACCTGGACCTGGTGGGAATTATCACTGTGACGTCACTTTGGATGCGCCACTGACATGAAAGGACTTCTTGTCCGCCGGGTTCAACGATGACCGCACATTTCCCGCATATCCCCTCGCCGCCGCAGACCGTGTTCAGCACGATACCAGCCTGTCCCGCAGCCTCCAGAATCGTCGCGCCCGCGTGAATCGAGATTTCCCTCCCCTCCGGCTCGAACCTTACCTTAAAATGTTCCATGTGCAGAATTGAATTTAGCGTGTCGGGTATATCATCGCCACTACACCCTTGCAGATATTACAGATGTATTCTGCTTATCTCGCGGAGACGCTCCTTGCCCTCACCGACGCATAAGCTCAGAACTACATATCAAACACTTAGGTTTCCGGTGGTTGGCGACAGCGGTCCTCATCGCTGTATCCTTGAAACCGAACCGGGCGGCCGTATCCTCTGCCGGTCGCCATCCCTGTTTGTACTAACTAATCTTATGACGCACCTTCCAGCGGGCACGACGTTTCTTGCTGCCTACCTTACGTCTCCGTCGCGATTTCGCCATTCATTTCTCCGAATAATGCTACGAATCTTTCTTCCGAAACAATCTTAACCCTTTGCAGTATATTACATTATAAAGCAGTTCGCAAATAAAAGGCAAGTGCCAAATTTTTTCTCTTTGGATTTCTGCCGAATATCGGTTATCGTGAGACCATGATCCAGTGTAAAGACTGTGAATTCTGTCAGATCGGGCCTAACGGCCAAACGAGCTTCAACTGCGACCCCTTCTCCAACATCAAGGAGCCCGAATGCATTGCCAAATGGCAGCTTATACGCCTTGACATGCTCGTCGCCAGCTACCAGGGAATGCTAAAGTGGTACGGCAAACTTGCCCCTCTGCAGGACAAAATCTTCAAGTACATGAAGCGGGAAATCGAGGAGATGGATGAGTCCGAGCAGTGGAAGCTGGATGATGAATTAGACGACGACGAGCAGCAGTTCTGAGAGGGAAAGTCTCGCCCGTTTGATGATTCGTGGTGCTGGTAAAGCCCCGGCTGCCGGAGGCGCTCTCATTGGAGAAAAAACGCCTCGGCTCCAGCCGAAGCATTCTGTTCTTCACCTTTAGCTGCCCAGTCCTTCAAGCACACAGCCTCTATGGTGTTGCAAAAGGCGACTTTCCACTTTTCTTCACCCTTCACACGCCGCCCACCCCCGCTTCACACTTCACAAAGACCTGCTGCCACGAAACCTGTGCCAATCCCTCCTTTGAGATAATTTTCCTTGACTCGTGCCGCGAAAGAGAGTATAATATACATGACTTCGTACGATTTCGCCTCTCGCTCTTCAAGGGAAAATAGCCCTGCAAAGGTCATAGTACGGAACACCGAGGCCGATAGCATGGATCCAAAAAAGCTTCACGCGCCCGTTCTGATCGCTCTCATTATTACCTTCTCCGCGGTTGGCATGGCCGTAGCGCAGCACTGGCCGGAAGTCTTCGACCCGCAACTGCTGCTCACTCTCAATATGGAGCTTGATCCCGGTGACTGGCAGACGGTGTGCAATGACCAGACCTTCGATATTGAAGTGCCCGCGTGGTTCTGGGCCGACGGCGAGGAGGCCGACAAGATATACGTTTCGGTCCGCCGAAAGTCCGGCGACCCGATTCCCGCCGGTGACCACGTCAAGATAAGCCTCAAGATCGACATAAACGAATACAATGTCAGTGACCCGGCCGACCCGGAGTATCCCGGACATCCCAACTCGGTTCCCGAGTGGCGCGGTCTCAAAAAGCTGAGCCTCGAAAACGGCGACGACAATAACGTCCTCACCGAAGGCATCGCCTGCAACATGCATCGCATGGCTTCGACACCCGAGGGCTACCGCTACGGCGTCACCGCATGGTATGCCAACTGGGTCAAGGTCTATGTCAACGGTGTCTACTACGGCGTGTATGTGAACGCCGAGCAACTCGACAAAACCTTTCTCTGCAATCGCGCGTTGTACGTATGGCATGAGACATGGCTTTATCAATACAGAGGCGAAAACAATTTCACCCTTGAAGTGGGCGACGAACTCAACCCCAGAAGCCCCACCGTCAATGAACTTTGTTATCATCCCTTTCCTTACGCCCACAGCAGTTCACCTCTGCATCCTGACGGTGGAATCTGCCCCCAGCCCGACGATTCGGCGCTGCTCGAACAGTTGAATCGCTTGATTGACATGCGGGGAATGCTGACAATGGCTGCGGTCAATGCTTTCGTCGCAAATCCTGATTCACTGTTCTCACATGAGCGAAACAGCCATTTCCTCGATTTTAATACCGACAATCCCGAGGTCTCGAGAAAGAGGATGTATTTCCCGTGGGACCTCGACGCCGCGAACCAGCGAACCGATTTCGACATTTACGGCGCAAATCCCACCAGATACCAGAGCCTTATACTCGGTAACGCAGCTTTTCGCGCCCAGTATGATCAGATACTCATCGACCTGCTCACGGGGCCGTTGAGTGAAATCAGCATTATCGCTTTTATCGATTCGATCGAGCCGGTTCTTACCGACGCGGTCGCCGCCGATCCCGGCAACAAACTTCCGCCCGGAGTTCAGGGCGTCGCGGAGGAATTTGAGAGCATACGAAATTGGTACACCCAGAGAATCGCAAGCGTCGCAGCTCAGTTGGGCATCGGACCTGATGCCGACAACGACTTCGTTGAAGATGCTCAGGACAATTGCCCGAACACGTTCAATCCCGACCAGGCCGACACTGACGGCGACGGCACAGGCGATGCGTGCGACCCGCCCCAATGCCCCACATGCACAGGCGATCTCGACGGAAACGGCTGGCGCTCGCCTGCCGACATAAGCGCCTTGGTGTCGTGGCTGCTTCCCGAGGCCTCGAATTCCTACTGGCGGCCCGCACCAGCCGGCACATGCGGCGACCTTAACGGCGATGGTTGGATTTCCCCTGCTGACATCAGCGCCCTGGTCAACCAACTGCTCCCATATGCCAGCAATTACTACTGGCTCCCGTGCCCATAGTGGCATGACATCGGACAGTCTTTCCCGCCTTCTCGAACACCAATCTTGCCCCGACAGACCCTGCCGCCATATTAGGACCCTGCGATACCTTTTCTCTATGAAATCTCTTACCCCTCCAGCTCCCCGACACCCCGCCCCTCCCCATAGTTAGCCCCTCAATTTATTGAGGGGTTATGTAGTTCCAAATTTATTGAGGGGTCCATTGGTATCACAAATTTATTAGCCCGCTCACTTACAACACCTCCACCCAATCCAAACCGCCGAAATACCCTGTATTCCCCCATAACACCACCCCCATTCCCAACGCTTCACGATTAACACTTCACGCCCTTGCACCCCCCCAATCTCCCACGCCAACGCACGAAACATCCCCCACCCTCCCCCCACGCCGATGCCTGTTTTTTCTGGGGCTAAATTTCTTGCATAAGTCAGAATTATTTTGTAGCATCTCTCCAATGGTTGAAAGGAGAATAAAAGAATGAACGTGGCAACTATAATCGCAATCGTATTGGGCCCAATTCTCGCAGTTCAGGTTCAGAAGCTCATTGAACGCTTAAGGGATAAGAAGCAAACGCAGCGCAGCGTATTTATTGGGTTAATGACATTCAGGGCACAGCGCTTATCTCCGGAATTCGTTAAGGCGTTGAATCTAATTGACCTTGCCTTTTCCGGGAAAAGAAAAACAAACCGTGCCGTTGTTGCTGCATGGAATAAGTACCGTACAGAATTAACTAAGTTTCCAGAACGTCCCCCCTGTGCACCAGGCACAGAGTACTCGCAAGCGGAGAACACCCAATACGAGGCCAAGTGCGACGAGTGGGTACAAAGAATCGACGACCTCGTTGTCGACCTTCTCCAAAAAATGGGCAAAGTATTGGGCCATGATTTCGACGTCGACATTATCAAGCGAGGAGCCTACATTCCCCGGTACTATGCTGACCGGGAAACCCAACAAGAAATCATCATGCGAGGTTTTACGGATATTATTTTGGGCCGGCGTGGGTTTCCAGTTACCCCCTACGGACTCCCTGACCCTGCACCAAAGCCGGTTCCAAAAAAGGAGTCTGACACACTTTTATAATGGAGCCCCATCTACAAGCTCGTATGCTATTCCCCTCCATGCCAGAGGAAATATTTAACCTCTGGTTTGACGACCGCATCAACGTTAATGGGTGGCCTCCACACGGTGGTCTCTGGCGAGGAGCGCTCTGCCGTCGACCCATCGGATTCTGGAAGGAACTAGAATGGACAAAGAAGACACTCCACTTACAATTTAATAAGTTCACCCAATTTTCAAAAACCATTATAACTAGTTTGATCTTGGCATACTTTTTGGGCGCGCCCAATTCGTTGAGTCTCGACCTAGGTGATGCGTCAAAACATAGACTCCAAGATATTAGAAGCTGCCTCGAGGCAAATGGCATTTTCCCGAACCCTATTATCCTCCTCCAGGAAGGTGATAGATTCGAGATTGCCGACGGGTGCCATCGATTGGCTGTGTTCTCTTATTTACGTCACTACACTGTGCCAAATCATCCCCTGCAAGAAGCTCAACTTGCCTGGGTAGGAGCCCCTCCCGAAATGACCGATATAGCTTCTTAACTGAAATCTAGTATTCACGCGCCCATTTGTATCTCCCTTCTTTTCACCGCCTCAGTCTCTTACGAAGGCCGCGAAAAGCGGACCCGCCGAAGACAATACGCACAGATTTCGGCAATGATATACCACAAATTTTCAGGAGCTTAGGAGCACCCTAACAATTCCATCCCGCCTCGGGCTTCTTCTGATACTATCTTACTGATCTGTCTAATTTGCTGTAACGGTTCCTTCAGAACAACAAGGAAGACCAAGCTGGCTCCAATTATACTTAAATTCAGAAGTGCAAAAATCATAAGTATTTTCCGATGAAACAAAAACCTGCAAAGGAAACTGACATCCTCGAATTTGGATTCCTGGCCCGTGTTGGGGTCAGGTCCTTGATTCGATGCGCGTGTTTTGCCCAAATTCTCCTGTCGGCCAGAAATTACCGTATGATCGAACATTCGATCAAACGAAACTGTCAATGCTGTGGCGAAAATCCATATCCCGAAAAAAGCAACCGGAATTGCAAGAATCCTCTTGCACCATGTCGACCTCACCTTCAGCCTAGCTATCAAATTATCACAAGCTTTCAGCGCTTCAGTCCCGCGTATGCTCCCGGCAACAAATTCGCGGTAAGTATCCGCCTCCTCATTTGCCTTAAGAAGCGATTTCTCAACATAGGCCATTGCGGGTACATAAACACTCAGCCCAGCGGCAAAGACCCCTATCATCAGAGCTACAAGGCTGAATAAGTACGCCTCCATGCGGCCTTTCTCAAACATCCCCCGGTTTCATAAAATCCCAAAGCCGGTCAAAGTACTCGCTCCATGCCTTAGCACGGTTCTTGTTATTAAAACAGACAATCGCCTTAATTAGATCAGCAGGCGATTGACCACTCACCGGCTCATGAACTTCCTCGATGCGTGACATCCGCCCATCAATGACGATAAAGTGCCGCATAGAGGTACTCGTTCTCGCAAAAAGGTACTGCACAACTTTATCGCCGAACTTGTTATGTAACTGACTGAGAACTGGACAAGTCTTCTTTCCTAAAAGAATCACTCTGAGGTACCCGTCGCCCGCCTCTTTCATTCGCTGAAGGGCACTGTCAAACGAACTCTTTAGCACGCTGACAGACGCAAACCCAGACGCAGCGTCAAGAATCCGAATATGATGTCTCGCTCTTTGCAGCATTAGATCCGTCAAAAAAAGCCCATGCAAGTAATTAGTATTAGGTATGTTTTCATCAGATGCATTACGGCACAACGCACTTGACAGAATACGATACTCTGCATCAACAGCATCGGCCCCTTCTGCCTTGTATGCGTCCAGCACCTCTTTCATCGTTCTTATCTCTCGCATACAATCCATAATCGGTGGATACCCTGCGCCACTACATGAAAACTTCTTTAAAACTTCCACTCCATCTTTTTTTCGCGAGAGATATAACTTCGCGCTTTCCCAACGCAATCCGCCGCAAAAGTCCTTTTCGCCTAATATACAAATATACAACTCCCATACGATCTTTCAACCAAAAAATCTCAACATGTTGAAATTTTTTTGGCGGTTCCCCCAAATTTTTCCCGGTCCGGCATTTTTTGCCCCGTAAAACAGGACCCCTCGTTATTAGCATCATAAATGGGCTTCTTCTTATTCCGCAAGAATCACACCTCCCCGCGCAAACTGCGTTTTTCAGTAGTACCGTTGTTGAATGTGCCTATCCGCCCGACAAGTTATTAGCTTGTCAAGGACCCAAATCCTCGGACCAAGCTGGTCCGGCCCGCTATTCCACTTCCCCCCTCTTCTTGATCCATCCCCTCCCCATACCGTATAATCCCCACTGTTACAGACCCGAAATCATGCGAGGCCAATGCCATGGCAAAGGACAAAAGCGAATACCGATTGGACAAGGAGCAGTACGAAATGCTTTTACGCTGCTCGGAAATAAGGCACATCTCAGAATGGAACAACTGGCGCAAAGAAAACCCCAAGGTAGAAATCTGGCTCGAAGGCGCCCAGCTTGTAAGAGCCCATCTGGAAGATGCCAACCTTATGGACGCCCATCTGGAAGGCACCGACCTTTGGGAAGCCCATCTGGAAGGCGCTGACCTTCGCATAGCCCATCTGGAAGGCGTCTACCTTTCGGATGCCCATCTGGAAGGCGCCGACCTGACAGAAGCCCATCTGGAAGGTGCCAAGCTTGCAGAAGCTCATCTGAGAGGCGCCAACCTTCACAAAGCCCATCTGGAAGGCGCCAACCTTTTCGAAGCCCATCTGGAAGGTGCGCTACTTTCGGACGCCCATCTGGAAGGCGCCGACCTTCTTGGCGCCTATCTGGAAGGCGCCAACCTAACACAAACGCATCTGGAGGGCGCCAAGCTTTTTCAAGCCCATCTGGAAGGCGCGCACCTGCAGGGAGCCGACCTCACGGGCACTGTCCTTTCCGGCGCCTATCTGCAAGGCATTCATGCAGGCTTCGCGATTGTTGACGGACGTACGGAGATGTTGGAGTGCGAAATTGACCGTCAGACAAATTTCTGCGGTGTCGGTCTTGGCAATGTTATCATCCGCCCGGCAGAAAGGCAATTGCTCGAACATAACATAAGACGCATAAGCTGGAAGGAGTGGTACACAGGCCAATCTGAAAGAAGGTATGTGAGGGCCTTGCGCCAATCAGCTACATTGCCCGTTCGATGGTTCTGGTTCGTAAGTAACTATGGGCTGTCCACCGGACGAATAATCTTCACCTTCTTTGCCATTGCCATCATATTTGCAGCGGCCTATTACCGGTCTTTCGACCTTGTGAGCTTTATCGGCGACCAGGGCCGCACTCAGTTTGAAAGTTTCTGGCATGCCGTATACTTCTCTGTCGTCACTATGACTACATTGGGTTTCGGCGATATTGCAGCAAATCCAAAGAATTGGGTAGGCCAGGGCGTCCTTATGCTGCAGGTTTGTCTGGGTTACGTTCTTCTCGGCGCCCTTGTCACACGCTTTGCCATACTATTCACTGCCGGCGGCCCGGCAGGCAAATATGCCGAGATGAGCGAAGAGACAAAGCAACTCCTGGGCAAAGTCGAACAACAGCGTGAAGCAGAATGGAAAGAACTTGAAGCAAAACGGAAAAAGCTTGAAGCAGATTAAGTAATCGATTGAGGCAAATCTCCGTTTGCCCCAAACGGCTATTAACTTGTCAAAGAGCAACCCGCCCCCAACTTCCGGTCATTTCGACCGAGCGAAGCGAGTGGAGAAATCTATTAAAGAATCCCATCGCGAAGCGATCCCAACCACACTTCCCGCTTCACGCGCCTGTCCCCACCAACCCCAACCATCCCCCAGCAACCGCCCGCCCCCTGCCAACCTCACCACGATCGTTTGTCCCCAATTCCACCACCGAGGTTTAGAGTCGACAACAGGATGAGAACCCATACGCCTGAAAATCTGTTGATGAAGCACTCCATAAGTATATATGCATATACTTATATACTATTGTCCCTATTGTCGACCCGACATAACCACCGTTGCCCTGGGCTTCCTTACACTCAGCTTGTCGCAGAGGCTACCGGTGTTCGGTACTTTCTTGCGTCGTGACACGAGGCAGAATTTGAGCATCAAGCGCCCAGAAAAACCCTCCACAAACCCCGCTCCACGCGCGTGGTCCCACCACGCGCCCACCCCCACGCAGCACCACCTCCCGGCCACACCTAACCGCCAACCGACGCACCACCTCTCTGTTCCCACTCTCCACTTCCACTCCTCTCTGTCACTCTCCGTCTGCTTACCTTTCCTGTTCCTCAGCTTGCAAAAGTCCGATAATATATAACCCCTACAATCCACAAACTTTATTCATCCTAACACTCCAGCACGCTGGCTGCTTGCCGGTTACTACCATCCGATCAACAATCATCACTAAATTAATGAACATAGTGATGATTAACCCAACGCGACCAAAAACCGTCACATTTTTCCCTTGTTTTCCAGACCTTTTCACCCATTTTACTCAATTTTTCGCCCGTTTTTCGAAAAAAACGCAGACTTTTCGCATTTTTAGCGCATCTTTTACTCGCCCAAATCCCCCAGAGCCCCCAGCTTTCGGGCGAAATCCCGCTCAACTAACCCCTATGCGGAGCAAAATTCCGCTGCCCCCACCCCGGCCATTGCGCTGCCTTTGCCCTTTGAATTTCCACCCTAACTACCTATGAAGAATAGGCTTACGAAATCCTTCCCCTCAACTCGATGAACCAGCCGAATCCCACCCCTGCTGCACCCTTGAATTTTCACATGGCCTAACCCTTTATGCCACAAACCCTTACGAAACCTCTCGCCAAACCACCCCAACCTACCCACGCTTGACGCTTGACCCTTCACATGCCCTAACCCTTTACCTTACAATCACTTACGAAACCTCTCGCCAATCCACCCCAACCTACCCACGCTTGACGTTTGACCCCTCACATGGCCTAACCCTTTATCTCATAATCCCTTACGAAACCTCCGCCCAGACCACCCCGCTACGAACCTCTGCAACCCCACACCCAAATCCAATCTATCAGTTCAAAAACGCTGGTATTATAAGACTATAAACTATCGTCGAACATTTCCGAAAATCCCTGGCCGAAATTTTATTGGCCCGAATGCGAAAAATACGTTTTTCCAGCCTTGATTTTTCCCCAAAAATCCGCTAATACATTCCAGAAATCGTGCCCGCGCCGGCACAAGCGCCGGCTGAGCAGACAACTGAAAAAATCGCTGAAGGAGGAAAAAAATGCGCGACAAAGCGAAAGAAACCGCAAAACACAAACTGCAATGCGACCGCCGTGCCTTCTTAGGAAAAGCAGCTTACGGTACTGCGGCCGCGACGCTGGCGGGTTTTACGCGAGGCGTTGCCATAGCGAACGTGCAGAAGGTTCAGCCAGCCAAAAGACTTTACAACGAAAAGTATCGGCCGCAATTTCATTTCACTCCACAGCTTAACTGGACAAACGACCCGAACGGCCTGGTTTACTACAAGGGCGAATACCACATGTTTTTCCAGCACAATCCGTTTGGAATCAACTGGGGCAACATGACATGGGGGCATGCGGTCAGCACCGACCTGATCCACTGGAGGCAGCTTCCCAACGCTATCGAGCCGGACGAGCTTGGGACGATATACTCGGGCTCGGCGGTTGTTGACTGGAACAACACCTCCGGCTTCCAGACGGGCGTGGAAAAGGTTCTGGTTGCTTTCTACACATCTGCAGGAGAGCACGCACGGGTAAAACGGCCCTATACCCAGTCTATCGCATACAGCAACGACCGCGGCGTGACCTGGACGAAGTACAAGAACAATCCAGTTATTGAACACATAAGGGCCAGTAATCGCGACCCGAAGGTCATATGGCACGAGCCCACGAAGACGTGGATAATGGCCCTTTATCTGGACGATAATGATTTCATCCTGCTTTCTTCGAAAAACCTCAAAGAGTGGACAAAGATCCAAGACATCAAACTCGAAGGCAGCAGCGAATGTCCCGACTTTTTCGAGCTGTGCATCGATGGTGATAGGACCAACACACGCTGGGTGTTCTGGGGCGCCGATAGCAGTTACCTGTTAGGTGATTTCGACGGTCTAAGGTTCAGTTCGCAAAGCCAGGTCCTCAAATCGAGGGAGGGAAATTACTATGCCGCACAGACCTGGAGCGACGTCCCGGAATCCGACGGAAGGAGAATACAGATAGCGTGGATGGCCAAGGGCAAGTTCCCCGGTATGCCCTTTAATCAGCAGATGTCAATCCCGTGCGAACTTACGCTTCGCAGTTTTCCGGAGGGGATTCGTCTATGCCGCGTACCGGTTCGCGAAATCGAAAGGCTCAGGCTTGCGAAATACTCATGGGGACCGACGGTTCTGAAACCGGGAGAGAATGTTCTCTGCGGCATAAGCGCCGAGCTTTTCGAGATAAAATGCGAAATCGAGCCTGCCGGCGCTTCAGATGTCGGGTTTGTGCTGCGCGGCAACGAACTGCTTTACAGCGTTAAAGACAAAACCATTACCTGTAAGGGTAGAAAAGCCGACGCCAGCCTTGTCTGCGGCCGTATCAAGCTCCACATCCTCGTCGACCGAACAAGCATCGAGATATTCATCAACGACGGTCGAATGTCGCTCTTCCGCTGCTTCCCCCTCGACACTCAAAACAGGTCCCTGGAAGTCTTCGCCCGCAACGGCGATGCGAAAATCAATAAAATGAAACTCTACAAGCTTAAATCCATCTGGACCTGAACGCAAACGGCTGCGGTGGGAAAGATTTTGCGAAAAAGCTCCTTTTGCTTTGCATTTCTGGAGTAGATTTGGTATTATAGGTCGTTAACGGCGAGGAGCAAGGCAGAAAAGATAGTCAACCGCTATCGGACTTGGGAGGAGATGATCTATGAATATTAGGAGCATCTTACTGGTCGTTCTTGCAGTGGTATTTGGGATTGCCGGTGGTTCGGGGGGTGAAATTCAGTGGGACGGATTGACGTGGTACTACTCGAAGACGGCAAACCGCCTGTTTATCAACGGTGATGGGGATTTTGAATGGACGCCCGAGAAGTACGGACAGTTTATTACGCGAATCCCCGAGCAGGATTTCAAGGATGCCGGTGATGTAGTGGAAATTACCTATATCTGGATGACCGACGGTTATAACGATTGTCCACCGGACAGTTGTCTTACTTGCGACCGTTGCTCCGACAACATAACGTGCATCGCAGGAACCAGTGACATGCGCGTCGGCCTGTTTGAGGCGGACGGCGAATACGTCGATGCCGACGGACTCGACGTACACAACACCATCTTCGAGGGTTACAAGGGCTACAACTTCCGCTTTGGCCCCAACATAGACGAAGACATACCGACCCGCTGGACGGATTGCGCCGGCGAGGTTCACAAGACCGGTATGTTCGCCAAGAAACCTCAGGGTTCGGATAATCTTATGACAATCAATGAAGGGCTTATGGACTACATTCCGGGCTTTGGGCTGGCTCCCGGCGAGTATTCCCTGTTTACCGTGCGCATCGAGCGCAAGTCTCGGCGCGAAGTGGAACTGTCAATTACACTCAACGGCAAAACGTATACCGACACCGACAGCAGTTCGGGTCAGCCGCAGAAGATCGACGTTCTGGCCGTTCACATGCGCAACGGCCGCAAGTATACGCGATTAGTGCTGAGGTCTACCAAACCACAGCCCGCAGAGGCCGATTTCAACAAGGACTGCATAGTCGACGGCAAAGACCTGAGGGAGCTGACCGGCGACTGGCTCAAAGAAGGTTCATACGAGGGAGGCACACCGCCCAATGAGAACAACCTGAAGGTGCACTACCCATTGGATGAGACCAGCGGCAGCGCGGCCAACGATGCTTCGGGCAACAACAACCACGGCGTGGTTACCGACCACACCTGGGCCGTCCCCGGCGCCAACGCAAATACCGGCGGTGCGGTTCACGTGGGCGAAAACGGCGGCCTTACGGGATATGCACCCGGCATTTCGGGCGACTTTACGCTGGCATTATGGATGAATCCGGAGCATAGCAATTACGACCGGATGGTCAGCTTCGGGGATGTCACCCACGTTTTGCACTTCAGCCGCGAGGTGGGCGTCTGGGAACTGGTGTGGAACGGTGGCGATCCCCTTGCCGGTGGGGGCGGCCTGCAAAGCGGCTGGCATCATTTGGCGTTCGTCGTGACCGGCGGCAGCAATATGCATATCTACTATGACGGCGGCTCCTTCTGGCAAGGCGGTGTCGGCGACGTCGTCCCGATTCACGAATTCCACGTTACTTATTCCCCCCAGCATGCCGAGCCGTTGGCGGCGGACATCGATGACGTGCGAGTTTACGACTGCGCACTGACCGCCGACGAGGTGTTATACTTGGCCAGCGGCGCCAGCCCGGTTCTTGTGCCTCCGGATTCGCCCGCGAATCTGTATTTTGACCAGGTCATCGATTTTCAGGATTTCGCCAAACTCGCCTCCTACTGGCTCCAAGGCTGCAAGTAGAAATCAAGCTCCCGACGGGCGGGTACTAAGCTCAGCTTTTAGAGGTGGCGAAGACAGAATGCTCGTCCGGGCCAACGCACAATATAACCTCAAGGCCATCGAAGATCCGCAGCCGTACCAGCAGTTTTTCGAGGCATTTGAGAAAGCGATGTTCCTGACCACCCACAATATTGAATAGAGACACCCAGCCGTAACAAGCGCCTATATGCTCTACTCCGCGGCTCACGAATTATTTCAACGGTAGCACTTCAGTACTCATGTCATCCAGGTCGACGACGACCACAGCCGGGCCGCCGGCGAGCCGACCGGCGTTTCTGCCGGGATTGACCACCAGCGTGGGGCCGATTCGGCGTATGTCCCGCCTATGCGTATGGCCGTAAATTACCAGGTCGTACTGCTGCGAATCGATCACCGCCTCCAGCATCCCCGGCACATGCCTCATGTAGATACTTCTGCCGCCGACTTTACCGCTGTAATCGTGTTCATGAATCTCGCCGCCGAAACGCTCGATGCACTTTTTCAGATATTCCTTTTCACAATCGCAGTTGCCGAAAACAGCAATGAATTTCGATTCGTTAAGCCCGGCGAAAACCTTTGCCATCGCCGGCGAGACAATGTCACCTGCATGAAAGACGCAGGCCACGCCGTGCTCGTTGAAAAGCTCAACAGACCGCATAGTCGGTTTGTAGCTGTCATGGGTGTCACTTATAATCCCGACCTTCATTCCATCTCCTCGAAGAACACACATTAAATGTACGCAAGAAGCCGCTTATATGAAAACGCGGCGTGATTATAGAGAAACCTGCTCTGCGGTCAAACCAAAAGCACTCGCCGCATAAGCCCCGGCGAATGGGGACGACATTCGGCACAGAAACACAAAATTTACACACTGCTGCAAAAAGCAATTGACTTGTATGCCGGCTTGGCAATAAAGTATCGTCAAATCCGCCGCGGTGGGATACCCGTGTGGCGGTGACCTGGATTGGCATAATATCGAACTTATAAACACAGGTAATCCGGATGCGAAAGGGGCTCTAAGGTAAATGCCCCAAGTGGAAAGGAAATTCCGGGAGATTCTAAGAGATGTCCGAAAAAAGACTCGCCGTCGTAACCGGCGCCGCCCGAGGGATAGGACGGGCCGTCGTTCTTGAGCTGCTAAAACAGGGCCGAATCGTTGCAGGACTCGACATAAACACCGAACAGTTGGCCGAACTCGAAAAGGCTGTCTCCGATGCGGGCTTTACCGTGATAACGCGCTGTCTGGACATCACCGACACCCCCGCACTCATCGAAACGCTCGAATCGTTAGCCGAAGAGCGCGGTGGCGTCGGCATCCTCGTCAACAACGCCGGTATCACGCGCGACAAGCTCATGATGCAGATGACCGACGAGGACTACGATGTGCTCATGGCTGTGAACCTGCGGGCCGCTTTTATCGCCACAAGAACGGTCACAAGGTCGATGGTCCGCAATAAATGGGGCCGGATTATCAGCCTGAGTTCGGTCGCCGGCGTCATGGGCAACGCCGGCCAAGCCAACTACGCCGCCAGCAAGGCGGGCCTGATCGGAATGACAAAATCGGTCGCACGCGAATTAGCCAGAAAAAACGTCACCGCAAACTGCGTTGCGCCCGGCTTTGTCATTACCGAAATGACAGATAAGCTTCCCGACCCGGTAAAGGACGCCGCAAAGCAGCTAATCCCGCTGCGAAGATTCGGAACCGTCGACGACGTCGCAAAGGCCATCGCCTTCCTCGCCTCCGACGAAGCGGCCTACATAACAGGCCAGGTCCTATGCGTCGACGGCGGAATGGCCATGTAAAACGGTACAAGTTTGGCTTCAACCTTTGCGGCTTGCGGTTTCTGGCCGGTCTTCTTTGACAAGGCCGAGGTTGTCGGGGGTGAAGAGCATATCGTAGGCTGGGGAGTAGGCTGAAAGAATACACGAAACGGGCGCAGTTGTTCGAGGCTCAAGCCTTTAGTATTCCATTTCGTCACGGCCGGTGCCGGTCCACATGCGATTGGAACCGTCAGGGTCATCGGCGACTACGACGCCATCGTCGCCGATTACATAACCCAGCTCTTCCAACGAGAGCTTCTCGGCATGACTGTCGACAAAGCCGACACACGCTTTTCCATCATGCCTTGCTTCTGCCGGCGAATGCTGAGCCTGCAAAGAAGACTCTTTTCGATTTGCGAATCTGTAGGCGCCGAAGCTTCTCGACAGCTTCGGCGGATCGAGTGTGTAGGAATGTATACCATGCGGAACGCCTGCTCCCCGGCTGTCGGCTATAACGACGGTCCCGACCGGATTGCTTATAGAATACTGGGGAACGGGGAAGTGTACGTATCTGCCGTCGACGTCACGTGAATTGCCGAGATACTGGTAGTTGTACCCGTAAGAGCCATTCCTTATGTCCCGCTCGTCGAATCCGGGATGCTTGAAAGACGGACACATGAAGTGATCGTTTGTCATTATCAGTGTATCGTTGTCGTCGAAGGTCTCGCCTTCGTATTGCACGTAAGGAGTGGGGTCGATAACAGGGCCGATGCCATGGTCGAAGAACCAGGGCCAGCGGGGTCTTACCCTTCCGTACTTGTTGACGAATGGCTCGCTGTCGCCGAGGTATCTGACCGTCATTCGAAACGGGGGATAGAATCCGTCATTCTCAACCGTATACATATGGCTAGCGAACGCAATTCGCCTTACATTGGTCAGGCATACCATTGTTCGCGCAACCTCGCGCACTTTTCCCAGTGCCGGCAGGAGTATGCTCATCAACATCGCGATGATGGCGATGACTACGAGCAGCTCAACCAGGGTGAAACCGCCTGTTCGGCATATTAGCCGCATGTCCTGTGAATCTCGAAACCTCATGTCGTCACCCATACAGATAAACGCAATCCCGGGCATTCACAAAAACAAGCCTGCGAAGATTTTTTACCGACGGTCGTTGTGCAGTCCGGACCGCAAGATGCAACAGCATCGTTAAATACGTGTGGACGACCCGCTCCGGGGACATTTTTCGGGGAAATTCATAGGCAAAAGGCCCGCACTACAAAGGATAAATGGGGCTGAAAGGCACAAATCTCTTGCATTAGCCGGGCAAATTGGATATAATTAATTGGTGCGAGAAGGAAGTAAAATAACCCACGAATTGCTTATGGGCCGGTTCCAGAACGGTTTGGACGGCGAGGCGTTTGCTCAAATTGTCTCGTTCTACACAGGCCCGGCCCTTGGGGTGGCTCAAAGGATGCTCTCAGACCGTGCGCTTGCCGAAGACGCCGTTCAGGAAACGTTTCTTCGTATTATTCGCGGACGCCGACAATACAGGCGGTCGAGGCCGTTTTCAAGCTGGTTCTACGCCATTCTTAGAAACGTCTGCGTCGACATACTGCGTAAACAGTCTCGAGAGAACAGCGCCCTTCAGGAACTTGCCAGTCAGCAAGTATTTACGGCCCAAGTAGTTAAATCAAGCGACGCCAGCGATTTGCTGCGGGCTTTGCCGCGCGGCGAACGGGATGTTTTAGATTTGCGAATTATCCACAACCTGACTTTCCGCGATATTAGCGCCGCGCTGGGGATTTCGGAGGAGGCAGCAAAAAAACGCGCCCAGCGCGGTTTGCGGCGTTTGCGTGAGAGTATTTGTCAGGCCAACGCGCTTTCCCACCGATTTTTGAACTCTCTATTGTATAAGACTGCTTAGTCCTGACTTGAGAGTGCAAAAGGGCCTTTTGGAAATTTGTCCCAAAATCTATTGCCCAAACGTATAGATTTGGGAGCACGACCATATGAATTGTCGAGAGGTAAGCCAATTAATAGAGCTGTTCGTTCTGGGAGAGGTTGACGACCATCAATATGTGGCTGTGCAGGCTCATCTGGACGTTTGTCCCGCCTGCCGGCGCTGTGAATCGGAGTATCGTTCGGCCATGGCGAAGGTCAGGCAGTCCGCCTCCGAGGGGCTTCCGAATCTTGATTTCACCCGGAGGCTCAAGTACGCCGTGGACGCGGAAATAAGAAAAGCATCGAGAAGCCGTCTAATTGCGCAAATCGCTGCGTCAGGCACGATTGCGGCATGCCTGGTGTTTAGTTTGACGGCATGGCGTTTGATCGCCGGCCCGTCGGGTAATGACAGAACTTCAGCGGTGAGGCAACTAAGCCAAGGCTGGAAGCGAACAGGCGGATGGGTGTATGACGCCGAAGCAATATCAGCAAACCGGCAGTTCACAGGCCCTGAGTCGACAAGCACCGAGTTCATAATCGGCGGTGGAAACGTGTATGTGATCGATGACAGCAACGGAGGAAAAATAGCAGCCCTTGATGCCGAGGCTGGCAGAGAGAAGTGGCTTTCGCAGGTTGACCGCTGTCGGTATATCGCAACGGACGATCATCGTGTTTATTGCGTGGCTGAAAGCGGTCCTGCTAAATTCGACCTTGTTGCCGTAAATTCGAGCAACGGACAAACGCTGTGGAGGTATCATCAGGAATGTTTCAACTTCTCACAACACCTGAATCGGCCCACCATACTGCCTGACGGACGAATCTGCTGGGCGCTGGATGCAACTGTTCATGTTTTGGAGGCGCCGAACGGCAGAGTGCTCTGGAGTGAGACTGTCGGTGACAACAATTTGCTTTCGGCAGCCGTCGCCGACGGACACAGTCTCTACGTTGCCGGGATCGAGGGCGTTTACTGTCTGGATATTGAATCGGGCGGCAGGACATGGAACCTTCCATACAGCATTGAAATGGACAAGCGAACCAAACCTTTGGCAGCCTTATCCGAAACTCACGTCTATGTGTGCCTGGGAATCCCGAGTGGACGTGGCATATTGCTCGGCATAGAAAGAGCCGGTCGACGGGTGGTATGGGCAAAAACAATATCCGACATATCCTGCCTTCATGCTACAAGAGAGCAGGTTTATGTCCGCAACGGCGGCGTTCAGGCTCTGGACGGCAGAAACGGCGGACTCATCTGGAATCATAACTCCAGAGGCGAAGGACCGTTGATTTGCAGCAACGGGCTGGTCTATCTTGTAGATTCGGAGGGGCGAGGCCGCCTTATAGCACTCAACGAGCACACCGGTCACAGGGTATGGGGTCTGGCCGGTATGCACTCGTGCTGCGCATTTGTCAAAATCGGGGGCAGTGGGTATTTGAGAACCGCCAACGGCGCAATACATAAAATCATAATAAAAGGGTGACAAAACACTTAGTCCCAGCCAAAAAGATGAATCCGTCCCCTCGCTCGCTTGAGAAAACCCAAAAGGCGCTTGGGGGTGGGGCACTTACGGGAAAGTGCGCCGAAGGATTAAGACGGTTTACAACCTTTACGAAACGTTTGATTAATTCGCTTATCGATACGGAAATGATGGTCTGGGACTTTACCCCCCGGACTCGACACAGGCGCGGTATTTTCCTGCCTATCAGGAATTGATAAAGAATTGTCGCTCGCACTTGTCGACAGACTGGCTTTTTGTACGACATCGGGGGAAGACATAGCACCCTTTGCGTTTGTATTTTCTGAAGAGAAAGTAAAAGGACCCGGGAAACGGGCTCTCAACGCCCCTTGACGTAACGACTCAGGCCGAGCGTAATCCCGAAGCCTCCATTTGAGTTGTGCAAAGCGGGGGGGCTTCCGTGTAAACGGCCGGCTGAACCAAGCTAGCGTCTTTTTGAATTGAGCAGGGGGGCCTGGTCGTGTATATTGTATGACACGATGAAGGATGTACTTGCAGACAGAACAAGGGTTATCGACGCGAGTGGAATACGGAAGGTTTTTGCGCTGGCGGCGAAATTGGCTGACCCTGTTAATCTTTCGATAGGCCAGCCGGATTTCGACGTACCGGAAAAGCTCAAAGACGCGGCGATTGAGGCCATACGGCAGGGGGGTAACAAGTATTCCCAGACGGCCGGCGACGAGCAGCTTCGTGAGAAAATCGCCGGGCAGCTCAAGGCCGAGTTCGGGTGGGAGGCCCCTTCGGTGCTTGTGACCAGCGGGGTCAGCGGTGGGATACTGCTTGGCTTGCTCGCTCTTGTCAATCCGGGCGACGAGGTAATCATACCGGACCCGTATTTTGTGATTTACAAGCACATCGTAAACATGTTGGGCGGCAAGTGCATTTTCATTGACAGCTACCCGGATTTTGATCTGCCTGTTCGGAAAATCGCAGCCGCAATCACCGACCGCACAAAGCTGATTGTCCTTGACTCGCCGTGCAATCCGACGGGTGTTGTCTATTCGGCGGAGAAGATGAAGGCTATTGCACAAGTTGCCGCGGCCAAAGATATCGCGGTCCTGGCTGACGAGATATACGAGAAATTCTCCTACGATGGGCCGTGTGCAAGCGTGGCGAGCTGTTACGACAAGGTGCTGCTGCTTCGAGGTTTCGGAAAGGCTTATGCGATGACCGGCTGGCGGCTGGGTTATGCGGCGGCAGGGGGGCGGCTTCGGAATGTCATCGAGGAGATGACAAAGATTCAGCAGTATACGTTTGTCTGTGCGCCGACACCGTTTCAGAAGGCCGCCATAGCCGGCCTTGATTACGACGTGAGCAGCCTGGTTGCAGGGTATCGAAAAAAGCGGGACATGCTATACGAAGGGCTGCGGGACAAGTTCGAGCTTGTTAAGCCGGGGGGGGCCTTTTACGGCTTCCCCAGGAGCCCCTCAGGCTCGGGAACAGAGTTTGTCGAGAAGGCGATCAGCAACAACGTGCTCGTCATTCCGGGAAATGTTTTCAGCGAGAAAGATACGCATTTTCGCATAAGCTTCGCCGCTAAAGATGAGAAGCTCGCGCAGGGCATCGAGATTTTGCGCAGTATCGTCTGAACAGCCCATGTAAGGAGCCTTAACATGATTGCAAGCGTATACAGTCTGACGGAGATCGCCTGGTTTGTGGGGAGCCTGGCGGTGACCGTAGTTGTCTGTTCAGTGCTGCATTATTTGCTTTTCAAGGTCTTTTCGAAGGTCGCAAAGCGTACACCAACACAGCTCGACGAGTCGATGATCAAACACTTCCGCGGACCGACCTTCTGGGTATTCATTCTGCTCGGAGTGCGCACGATCCTGCCGCTTTTTGAATTGTCACCAGAAATGCACACGACCTCTGCGCAGGTTTTCAGCCTGGCTTTGATCGGCGTTGTGTCGTGGTTGATAGTAAGAAGCACAAACGTCCTGTATGATTACGTTGCCGGCCGCTTCGACGTTGACGCCAAGGACAACCTCAGGGCGAGGAAGGTTCACACGCAGATGAGGGTCCTCAGGCGGATCGTGATTATAGTCGTGTGTGTTCTGGGGCTGTCGGCGGCATTGATGACTTTCGAAAAGGTTCGACACCTTGGCACGACACTGCTGGCGTCGGCCGGGGTTATCGGTATCGTTGTCGGCATGGCTGCCCAGAGGACCATCGGCACGTTTATTGCAGGTCTTCAAATCGCCTTTACACAGCCCATCAGACTGGATGATGTTGTGATAGTCGAAAACGAATGGGGGCGAATCGAAGAAATAACGTTGACCTATGTTGTTGTCAAAATATGGGATCTCAGACGGCTGGTAGTTCCCATCACCTATTTCATTGAAAAGCCTTTTCAGAACTGGACAAGGGTCGGCGCCGATCTGCTGGGGACCGTGTATATTTACGTCGACTACACCGTACCATTCGAGGCCGTAAGAAAGCAGCTCCGCCGGATAGCCGAGGATTCGGAACTGTGGGACAAGAAGGTGTGTGTGCTGCAGGTCACCAACGCGACGGAGCGAACGGTTGAATTGAGAGCGCTTGTAAGCGCCGCTGATGCCTCTGCAGCCTGGACTTTGCGATGCGAAGTCAGAGAGAAGCTGATCGAGTTCATAAATGAGAAGTATCCAAAATCACTGCCGAAAGTGCGTGGAGAGCTGGACAGAGCGGATGCTCCCACTCCCACAGGGCAATAGATTATTTTTCACTCCGATCCAGTCTTTGGAGGCTCTCTGGTCTCGAAATCCCGGCGCGCCGGCGGCGAGAGCCGCGCGAAACTGAAGCTCCCGAGGCCGTACCGGCAGGGGCAGCCAATCGCAGGGTTATTGTGCGAAAAAACGACCTGCGGGCCTCTATCCTCAAGACAAGTTTATTGTCTTGGGATTACAAACTCGCAGGGTCGCAGAGAATACGGCGGCAAACGGGCGAAACCCAATTGACTTTTCGTCTGGTCTCTGTTATGATTTTGCCCGCTGAGTGAGATCGAATATGAGGATGTAATGCATCACCGGCTTTGAATCTGTGTCTGTCGGTGGTATTCCACCTTTCGGAAGGGTTTGCTCAAAGAAGCTCGTGCGGAGGCTTTAAAATAAAAAACAGTCGATTTAAGGAGGTAGACAAGTGAAGACCATACGCGCCTACATATTCGTGTTCGTATTAATAACGACGGTATTCGGCGGCGCCGGAGGCAAGGTTTATGCTTGCAACTTCTTTCACGCCTGGCCATCCAACTTGGAGGATGGCGGCGCGCATGTTGGGATCGACCTTGGTCCGGGGCGTGCTTATGGTATGAATGACGCCATGGAGATCTGCGGGTACAATTTTTTTGAGGCTTGGCCGAGTAAATGGAAAGGCTGGGACCTCGATGCAGGAAGCGCCGATCTCGGGGCCCTGCCCGGCGTGATGGTAGTATTGACCTCGCCCACAGATATTAACAATAAGGGCCAGATTGTTGGTTACACAGAGAACGAACCGGGTGAGGGTCATGCATTTATCTGGAATGAAGTGTCGGGCATGACGGACTCGATATCTGACTACTCGCTCTACTCGTACCGTGCATACTCGATCAACGATTCGAGTCAAATCGTGGGCACGCGGTACACCCTCGGTCCGAGTGGCGACGGTGGCGGCATGGCGGCGTCGTTTTTTGAAGCCTGGCCGAGCGTATGGAGCACGGGAGGGCCCGACTCAGTTATAGGCACACCGGTTCAATATGGTCTCGTCAGTCACATCAACAATCACGGAGTGATGGCGGGTAAGTACCAGACAGCTACCGGTCAGGTCAAAGGATATGCGACGAGCACTACGATTGCCGCCGGAATTACTCTCGAACCGTCGCCCGGTGGAAATGCGAGCGAGGCATACGCTATTAGTGATACGGGCGTAGCCGTGGGACGCTGCGGGCCGTTTTTTGAGGCATGGCCGAGCGACGATTTGGCGCCGCCATTCTTCGAAGCCTGGCCGAGCGCGTGGCGAGGCGTGCCGTTTGGTGAGGCGCTGCCGGTGCTCGAAGCGGCCAATCAGGATCGGGGCTGCGCCTATGCGGTCAACAATGCAGGTGAGATTGTGGGATATTCGACGGCGGCGGATGGCTCGCAGCACGCGTGTTTATGGTATGATAGCCTGATGCTCGATTTGAATGACCGGATAGACCCGGGCAGCGGATTTGTGGCGAAGGTGGCGCGCGATATCAACTTTCTCGGTGCGATTGCTGGCTGGGGCCGAATAGATGACGACCCGTGCGACCATGCGTTTTTGATGGTCCCCAACAACAAGGCGCGTATGGTGATGTATTCGAATCCGGACGGGACCGGCGCGGCGGAGACGACGGACTTGAAATATGATTTCTACAACACGGCGGGGCTTGTTTCGGCTTACTATGAGTCAGGTCTTAAACTTCCCGACGGGACAAAGATCACGATGAGTGCGACGTCAACGAGCCAGAGTCCCGGCTCTGAGGAGATTGAATTAGCTGTAGAAGAGATTCGCAGGACCACGAGCGGCGGCTCCGCAGTGAAGGCCTCCGCTCAGTATAACGAAAGGGGCCAGGTCACCCAGGTCCAGCAGGCCAATATGGACAGGCAGATGCCGAACGATCAGTTGACGTTTAATTACGACTCACAAGGACGGTTGACACAGGTAACGCGCTCGGCCGAGGGGGCGCAGAAGGCGACTTTCGAATTGGACGGCTATTGTGACGATTGTCCCCTGCCTCTGCGAAAAAGACCCGGCAGAGCCAGGTATTCGAACCTCAGCAACCCGGACGAGGACATAGAGGTAACCGGCGGCTATGACACGCAGGGCAGGCTCGTTTCTCTGACGACAAAGAAGAAGAAACAAGAGCCAGGATACGAGTGCACACACTACGGCTTTTCATATAACGATAACGGCCAACTACTGATGCTGGTCGGGAACAAGGACGACGACTGCGACGGCAGTATCGAGACGGCGGTGGTCAGTGCAGCAGTCAGTTACGACATGGACGGCAAGATACTGATGGTCGAAGACAGCGTCTCGGGCAATCGCCTGCTCGAGCGGCCCCGCGGCTCGGAGGGGGACGATTACGGCATCAATATCAGGCCGGTCTTCGGGGATCCCGCTCTTGCTACGATAGATGTCGATACGACTACGGACGATTACGGGGACACGATTGACATAAGTATGAACGGTCAGCAATACGTTGTGCTGAAAAAGGCGAAGAAGAAGGAGGTCCCCGTCAGGCTGCTCCACTGGCACTGGTTTGATCAGTTAACCAGTGGTTGGTCCAGCATGTCTGCGGAAGTGGGCTGGGGCGAACTTTATACCCAGTTGGGCCTTACTTCGGGCAATCCATTCGTACAATTGATGGAGCTTGACCCCAGCGGCGGACTATTGGGGACGTTGAATGCCGAGGAGTTGAGTGTTTGTCTGTATTCGTCGC
>Ga0180438_10002149_pt1 | contig 33080 bp, 33 predicted proteins | sample SS_ome_12_FD_132455 | JGI IMG/M metagenome (GOLD analysis project Ga0180438, IMG submission 132455) | Hypersaline lake sediment archaeal communities from the Salton Sea, California, USA - SS_3_D_2 metaG | ecosystem: Environmental > Aquatic > Non-marine Saline and Alkaline > Hypersaline >... | reverse complement strand
GGGGGGTCGGGGAGGGGGGAGAAGAAGGCGAAGGGGGGGGGGGGGTAGGAGGGAGGGGTGAGGGTTGAGGGGAAGGGGGTGGGGGGTCAGGGGTAAGGGGTCAGGGGTCAGGGGTCAGGGGTCAGGGGCATTGCAAATTGAAAATTGCAAATTGCAGATTGGCCCGCACTTGCACGCGCTAGACGGTCTTGCGGCGTCTTTAATTTGCAGCCTGCAATTGACAATTTTCAATTTACAATCCTCCAAGGTCGGTGGTATACACCTATGTTTTACGCGCCTCGCTAGGGGCAGCGTTCGGGCCTCGCTCCGCGCCGTCTCCACAGCCCGCGTCGCAGCCCGGGTCGGCCAGGGCACAGGGCTCGCCATGCTCCACCGCCCGGACCTCTCCGTGGTAGACCTCGGCGATCAGCTCGCGCGAGACCTCGTCGGCCCGATGGCAGACCAGGCGCCGGCTGAGGCAGGCGATCCGCTTCAGGTGCGTCGAGACGAACGACACGTCGTGGCTCACCAGCACGATCGGCAATCGCCGGTTGAGCCGGTGCAGCAGATCGGTCAGTCCCAGCTCGACGTGGGGATCGACCCCGGCCGTGGGCTCGTCGAGCAAGAGCAGCTCCGGCTCGGCGGCCAGGGCCCGGGCGATGAGCACGCGCTGGCGTTGCCCGCCCGAGAGCGTGCCGATCGGCCGGCCAGCCAGGTCGCGGGTCTCGGTCTGCCCGAGCGCATCGAGGGCCGCCCGGTGATGGGCCCGGCCGAACCGGCACCCCCACGAGCTACGCCCCACGCGCCCGGCCAGCACCACGTCGAGCACCGTGGCCGGCACACTGGGGTCGATCTGGGCGTGCTGTGGCACGTAGCCGATCCGCTGACGCACCCGGTGGGGCGACGAGCCGAACACCCGAACCGTGCCCCGCTGGGGCTGGACCAGGCCCAGGATGACCTTCAAGAGCGTGGTCTTTCCGCCGCCGTTGGGGCCGATGACCCCCAGGAAGTCGTCCGACGCGATATCGAGCGAGACGTCCTCCAGGACCGGCTCGCTCGCCGAAGCGGCCGGGTAGCGAAACGTCACGCCGCGGAGTTCGACCACCGGTTCGGGCATCTCACTTTCCCCCCGCTTCCGTGGGTTCCGACGTTGGTTCGCGATATGACCCGGCCAGGACTTCCGCCGCCCGGAGCAACTCGGCCGGGAGGTCCTCGGCCAGGGGATCGAGCACCTCGACCCGGGCCCCCACGGCCCGGGCAATCGCCTCGGCCGACTGGCCGGAGATCTGCGGCTGCACGAAGATCACCCGGACGCCCTCGCGCCGCGCGAGTTGTTGAAGCTCGGTCAGCTCCCGGTCGGTCGGCTCTTTCCCCTCGAGCTCGACCGCCACCTGGCGCAGCCCGTATTCGTCGGCAAAATAACCCCAGGCCGGGTGGAACACAAACATCGCCCGGCCCTGGCACCCGACGAGCTTCTTACGGATCCTCGCGTCGAGTTCGTCGAGCCTCGATTCCAAGGCCGCGACGTTGCGCCGGAAGGCGTCGCTGTGCTCGGGGGCCAGTTCGCAGAGCGTCGCCGCGACCGTCTGCGCTTGGATCTTGAGCAACCGCGGTGAGGTCCAAATATGCGGGTCGCGGGCCGCGTGGTCGTGGTGGTTGCCATGGTCGCCCGCGTGCTCGTCGGGAGGCGGCCCGTGGGCGTGGACGTCCGCTTCCACTTCGCGCAGCCGGATGCCCTGGCGGGTGTCGATCACTTCGAGCTTCTCCGACCCGGCGATGGCCCGAAACCACGGCCCGTTCTCGAACGGCACTCCCACGCGAAAGTAGACCGACGCCTGCATCACCCGGCTGATCTGGGCGTCGGTCGGCTGGTAGGTATGCGGGTCGTCGCCGGGGGCGAGCAGCACGATCACCTCGACGTGCTCGCCGCCGATCTGCTCGACGAGCCACTTCTGCGGCTGGATGCTCACCACCACGGGCACCGCGCCCCCCGGCTCGCTCGGGGTCGAGCCGCCGCATCCGGCAGCCGTCATCAACAGGGCGGCGACAAGAGAAAAGGGACCTGGTTTGTTTTGTGCGAAGCACCCTTTGGGCCGTTCCGGCAAAACAAACCGGGGCCCTTTTTCTTTGTCGCTGCTAGTCATGCGGACTCCCCTCTTCCACCGCGCACACCAGGTGCATGGCGTGGCAGTCGTCGCACTCCTCGACCACGTGGCTCCGGGCGAACTCCTCCCAGTGCTTCCGCTGATCGGGCGTGAGACTGCCAGCACCCCGACAGAGGGGGCACGTACCATCCAATGCGGCCAAGATCGCCGAGCGAATGAACTCCGAGCGGTTGGGGATCCCCCGCATCGCCTCCCAGAGGGCCTCGTCCACCTTAAACGTGATGATGTCGCGTTTTCGTTTCTCGAGCATGGGGCCTCCTCTCGGCGGGGCTTCCCGGGGCCGGCTTAATACATTGTATTACCCAGCGCGTCGAAGGCAAGTTGCCGGCGCGATACAATGCCCTGGCGGCCCGCCGGGTGGCCGGGGAACATGCCCGGCGGCCCCCCGGCCTGTAAGAGGCTCTAAAGTTCGTAGTGACCGCATCCATGCGGTCCCGAGCCAGCCAAGAGCCGCCTCTCCGCAACAAGACCCGATGAATCGGGTCACTACAAACAACTTCCCGACAGCCTCTCACAACGGGCGAAGAAGGAGGGCGAACGATGAAATGGGTAGCCTTGGCGCTTGCCGCCGCGACCATCACCACGATCCTCGGCACGGTGCGAGCCGGCCGGGGCGCCGACCCGGGTTCAGCCGAGCGCCAGTTCACGCTGCGTCCCATCGGCGTCGTGCAAAAGGACGACGATTGCACGCGGATCGTGCTCGACGAGCAATACCGCGAGGGGCTCTTGGGCCTCGACGGCTGGTCGCACGTGTGGGTCTTCTGGTGGTTCGACCGCAACGACTCGCCCGACAGACGCGCCGTGCTGCAGGTCCATCCCCGCGGCAATCGGGCCAACCCGCTCACCGGCGTGTTCGCCACGCGCTCGCCGGTCCGGCCGAACCTGATCGCGCTGACGCTGTGCAAGATCACGTCCGTGGAGGGGAACGTCGTCGAGCTTCAGAAGATCGACGCTTTCGACGGCACGCCCGTCTTGGACATGAAACCGTACATCCCCGGTTACGACACGGCGGAGGATGCGAGCGTGCCGGAGTGGATGGATCGGAAGTGAGGTTTCCGTGCGAAGCCGCAAGCGCCTTCCCGTCATCCCCAATCCCCAATCCCTCATCCCTAATCCCTAATCCCTCTCCCCTGGAGACCGGCCCCATGAAGACGACGCTCTCACGACGTACATTTACCAAGACGGCCGCGGCCGCGAGCGTGGCACTTGCGGCGGCCCCGGCCCGGGGGGCGCTGGGGGCCAACGACCGGGTGCGACTGGGGTTCATCGGCGTGGCCAACCGCGGCGGCCAGCTCCTCGAGGCCTTCAGCGAGCACGCCGACTGCGAGGTGGCCGCCCTGTGCGACGTCCACCGTCCGACGCTCGATCGGGCCGCCGCCCGGTTCGACGGAAAGCCGGCCACCTACCGCGACTTCCGCAAGCTCATCGAGCAAAAGGACCTCGACGCGGTGGTGATCGCCACGCCCGACCACTGGCACGCCATCCAAACGGTCGACGCCTGCGACGCCGGCAAGGACGTTTACGTGGAAAAACCCCTGTCAATCACCGTCCACGAGGGCCGGCGCATGGTCGAGGCGGCCCGGCGAAACCGGCGCGTGGTGCAGGTGGGCACCCACCGGCGAAGCTCGCCGCTCTACGCCAAGCTCGCCGAGCTGACCCGCTCGGACAAGATCGGCAAGATCACCGTCAGCCGGGCGTACCGGTTGAGCAACATGTACCCCGACGGGATCGGCCGGGCCAAGCCGACCGCGCCGCCGCCGGACCTCGACTGGGACCTGTGGCTGGGTCCCCGGCCCGAACGCCCCTATCAGCCGAACATCGCGCCGTACAAGTTCCGCTGGTGGCAGCTCTACTCGTCGCAGATGGCCAACTGGGGCGTTCATTATCTCGACGCCATCCGGTGGCTCACCGGCGAGCTGGCCCCGGCCTCGGTTTGTGCCATGGGCGGTCGCTTCGCGGTGGACGACGACCGCACGGTGCCCGACACCCTGGAGGCGTGCTTCCAGTTCGCGTCGGGCCGCCTAGCGGTTTTCGGCCAGTACGAGGCCAGCGGCAACCCGATCTTTCCGAGCAAGGAGGGGCTCTCGCGCCCCGAGCTCGAGTTGCGCGGCACGCTGGGCACGGCCTACATCGGCGGGCGCACGTTCCAGGTGGTGCCCGAGCGGGGCGGGCAGTTCCAGGACCGCACGCCGCGCATGGACCCCATCGAAGTCGAGGAGACCGGCGGCAACGCGAGCCTCACGTCCTTGCACGCCCGCAACTTTCTGGATTGCATCAAGACGCGCGAGAAGCCCCACGCCGACGTCGAGGAGGGCCACCGCTCGACCAGCATGAGCCTGTTGGCCAATCTCTCGCTCGTGGTCGGCGAACGCATCACCTGGGACGCCGAGAAAGAGCGCATCACCAACCGTCCGGAAGCCAACGAGCTACTGCACTACGAATACCGCAAGCCGTGGGTGCTGCGCTAGCACATCAAGCTCATTCCTCTGTCCCCATTCCCCTGTCCTTCTTCCAACCATGCCCATTAGCTGCCCTCTCGACGTGCGCCCCCTGACTGCCGAGGAATTCCAGGAGCTGGATTATCGGGTCATGGGCCACGCCTTCGCCAGCCAGAACATGCTCGGGCGGCTCTGTGAGGAGCAAGCCTACCAGCGGGACTTGCAGGCGCGCCTTCTAGCGGACGGGTTTCAGAGCGTCCATATCGAAGTCCCGATTTCCGTATCCCACAAGGACTTCTGCAAGGACTACTTCGTGGACCTCGTGGCCGACGACGCGCTCTATGAGTTGAAGACGGCCGTTGCGCTCAGTGGTGAGCATCAATCGCAACTGCTGAACTACCTGTTCTTGCTCGGAGTTCCTCGGGGCAAGCTGATCAACTTCCGGCCGCCGAGAGTGCAGGGACGGATCCATGCCAGCGGCGTGACCCCGGAGGACCGACGCCGCTTCCATCTCGATTCCAGTCGCTGGCAAGAGCTGTCAACGCGGTGCGAAACGTTGCGCGGAACGATGCACGAGCTGCTCGCCGATTGGGGGGCCTTCCTGGATTTCGAGCTCTACCAGCAGGCCCTCGCGCACTTCTCCGGCGGGGAATGCGACGTCATCCAGCGATTGCCGCTTACTCGGGGACGAATGACCCTTCCTCGCTCTGATTCCCTTGTCCCCATTCCCCTGTCTGCGGAAGAACGACAGAGGAATGGGGACAGGGGAATGGCGGCCTTTCTCATGGGAGCTTGCCGCCGTACAATACCACCCCCTCTTTGTGAAGGAGACCGATCGGTGAGAGTGCGAAGTATGATGTTGGCATTGCCCGCCTTGTTGGTGGCGGTGCTGTTTGGCTGCCAAGGTGAAGTGGACGAGGGGCCTGGCGCCGCCCCTTCCCAGAGTCCAAGAACTGTGGAGCCGCCGGCTGACGAGCCGGGGGACGCGCCGGCGGGTGGAACACCCGATCGCCCGGCCGACACACCCTCGACCACCGCCGCCGTCTCACCCTCCGACGCCGGCTGCTATTGGCCCCGCTTCCACGGCCCCCGGGGCGATAACATCTCCGACGACACCGGCCTGTTGGCCGAGTGGCCCGAGGGAGGGCCGCCGCTGGTCTGGACGGCCACGGGCATCGGCGAGGGATACTCCTGCGTGACCATCGCCGAGGGGCTGATCTACACCGCGGGCAACATCGACGAGAAAAGCGTCGTGACGGCGCTAAGGCTCGACGGTCAAGCTGAGTGGCAGCGCGACAACGGCCCGGCCTGGACCGGCTCCTACCCCGGCACGCGCAGCACCCCGACCATCGACGGCGACCGCCTCTACGACGAAAGCCCGCTGGGCCAGGTCACCTGCTACAAGGCCAAGACCGGCGAGAAGCTCTGGAGCCGCAACATCCTCGACGAGTTCGGCAGTAAGAACATCCAGTGGGCCCTGGCCGAGTCGGTGTTGATCGACGGGCCGCGGGTGATCTGCTCTCCCGGCGGGCCGAACACCGCCGTGGTCGCCCTGGACAAGATGACCGGCGAGACGGTCTGGCAATCACCCACGGCCCAGGGCGACCTGGCCGGCTACTGCTCGCCCACGCTGGTCGAATACCAGGGCCTGCGCATGATCTTCGTGATGACCGCCCGGGGGGTGATCGGGGTGAACGCCGAGGGCGGGGAGCTGCTCTTCCGCTTCCCGCACAAGACCCAGTACGACATCAACGTCGAGAAGCCGATCTTCCGCGACGGGATGCTGTTTTTCACCTCCGGTTACAGTTCCGGCTCGGTGATGCTGAAGCTCACGGTCGACGGCGGCAACGTCTCGGTCGAGGAGGCGTGGCGCAACAAGGACCTCGACAACCACCACGGCGGCGTCCTGCTCTTGGACGGCTACCTCTACGGCTCCGACATGCGCACGAAATGGGTCTGCCTCGACTGGAAGACGGGCCAGACCATGTACGCGGAGCGGGGCGTGGGCAAGGGCTCGCTCACCTCGGCCGAAGGGATGCTCTACGTGCTCAGCGAGAAGCACCGCGTAGGCCTGGCTCCGGCCACGCCCGAGAAGCACGAGGTCGTAAGCCGGTTCGAGCTGCCCGAGGGGGGCGAAGGCAACAGTTGGGCCCACCCGGTCGTCTGCGGCGGGCGCCTCTACCTCCGACACGGCGATTTCTTGTACGCTTACGACGTGAAGGCCAAGTAGCGTCTCTGTAGGAGGCGTCTCCAGACGCCGACCGAGTACGGATGGCACTGATCGGCGACTGGAGTCGCCTCCTACGATGAAAAGACGCCTGAGAGTTCCCGGAACGTATCGAGCACCCTAGACCAAAGAAGGAACCATCCCATGTCCACGCCACGACTGCTCCTTGCGTTGTCGATCGCCGTGTCGATCTCGCTGCCGGCCCTTGCGGCCGAAGCGCCCGGCGGCTTCTGGCCGCAGTTCCACGGCCCGAACCGCGACAACATCTCGGCCGAGACCGGCCTGCTCAAAGCCTGGCCCGAGGCAGGGCCGCCGCGCCTCTGGACGGCCGAAGGGATCGGGCACGGGTTCTCCAGCCTCTCGATCGCCGAGGGGCTTATTTACACCGCCGGCAACATCGAGGGCAACACGGCGATCACCGCCCTGGACCTCGACGGCAAGATCGCCTGGCAGAAGCCCATCGGCCCGGCCTGGGAGAAGCCGGTCGGCGGGAGCCGCGCCACGCCCACCTTCGACGGCGGGCGCCTTTACCACATGAGCCCCCACGGCGACCTGGTCTGTCTCGACGCCAAGTCCGGCGAAAAGCAGTGGGGCTTCAACGTGCTGAAGAAGTACGGGAGCAAGCCAAACCAGTGGGGCCAGGCCGAGTCGGTGCTCGTCGAGGGCGACGTGCTCTATTGCCGGCCCGGCGGGCCGGAGACCTGCGTGGTGGCGCTCAAGAAGCTCACCGGCGAGGTGATCTGGGAATCGCCCAGCGCCCAGGGCGACCTGGCCGCCTACTCGTCGATGGTGTTGGTCGAGCACCAGGGGCTGCGCATGATCCTCTCGATGACCACCGGCGGGATGATCGGCGTCAGGGCCGACGGCGGCGACCTTTTGTGGCGATTTCCCCACAAGACCCCCTACGACGAAAACATCATGACGCCCGTGTTCCACGACGGGCAGGTCTTCTTCAGCACCGGCTTCGGGCGCGGCTCGGTGATGCTGAAGGTCACGGTCGGCGGCCAAAGCGCCTCGGTCGAGGAGCTGTGGCGCAACAAGGACCTCGACAACCACCATGGCGACGTGGTGCTGCTGGACGGCTACCTCTACGGCTCCTGCTGGAAGCCCGATAGCTGGACCTGTCTGGAGTGGGCCACGGGCAAGACCATGTACGCCGGCGACGAGGGGATCGGCAAGGGCTCGGTCACCTACGCCGACGGGCTGCTCTACACCGTGGGTGAAAAAACCCACGAGGTCGGCCTGGTCGAGCCCACGCCCGAGGGCCACCGGGTCGTCAGCCGCTTCAAGCTTCCCCCGGGCGGCTCGGGCCCCGCCTGGGCCCACCCGGTCATCTGCGGCGGGCGCCTGTACGTGCGCCACGGGGAGTTCCTGTACGCCTATGACGTAAAGTAGCAGGCACACTCCGTGTGCCGTCCGCTCGGCAGCAGACGAGTTCGTGCATCGGCCACGGCTTGGCAACGAGCTGAACGAGTCAGAGAGAGTGCGGGCCACGGCATACGGAGTGTGCCTGCTACTACAGATGCCGGGCCGGGGTCTCGCTTTCGGCCAGCTCGGAGAAAGCCGGCTCGTAGGGCTGCGCCTTGCGCCCGAAGCAGAAGCCCATCTGCTCGAACAGGGCCACCTGGTTGACGTCGACGTGCCGCTGCTTGATTGCCCGCTCGGTGGGCATGTACTGAATGCGGCCGCCCTGGACGTCGACCACGGTGACGGCGGTCTTGTCTTCCAGGAGCAGGCTCACGGCCGCGGCCCCGGCCTGCATCCCGAAGTTGACGTCGTAGGCCGAGGTCTCGCCGCAGCGGACCAGGTGCGTCGGCGTGACCGTGCGGACCTCCGGGCGTTCGTACAGGCCCGGCACGTACATCCCCTGGTCCTTCATGAAGCGCTCGATCTCGGCGTCCTTTTCGAGCATCTCCTCGAGAGTTCCCTGGACGAACTTGCCGGCGCCGCCGAGCTTCTTGTGGCCGAAGGGGTCTGCGCTCACGTCCTTGTCGGTGTAGAAGTTCCCCTCCTCGTCCTTGATGCCCTCGGCGACGACGATCATGTAGGTGCCGGCGTTGACGTCGCTCTCGCGGACCCGGCGCATGAACCGGTCGCGGAAGTGCTCGTAGACGATCCGGAAGTCGACGGGGACCTCGGGCATCAGGATGCAGTCGGCCTCGGCCGCAATCCCGCCGCGGAACGCCGTGTGGCCCGCATAACGACCGAACACCTCGACGACCACCACCCGGTTGTGCGTAATCGCCGTGGTGCGCAGGTCGTGGACGAACTGCGCGATGCGGTTGACCGTCGAGTCGCCCCCCACGCTGTAGGTCTGCAAGTCGAGGTCCATGGTCTTCGGGGCGTGGACGCAGAGGATCCCGTGGGCCGCCAGGTCGACGATCACCGATCCGGTGTCGTCGCCGCCGCTGATGACCAGGCCGTCGATGCCGTGCTTGGCCAGCCCCTGCTTGATCCGTTCGTACTTGTCGGCGGCCTCGATCTTGGAGATTTTCACGCGCGAGTGGCCGGCCTCGGACCCGGCCAGGGTGGCCCGGACCGCGTCGAGCCGCGTGGGGGTCAGCCTCACCACGCGCTCCATGTCCACGAGGTTGTAGAGCCCGGCGTATCCGTTGGGGATCACCAGGGCGCCCACTCCGCGGGCGTGGGCCGTCAGCGCGGCCCCCTTCAGCACGGCGTTCAGCCCGCCGCAGTCGCCGCCGCTGGTGATCAGTCCGATGTTCTCGATGGCTGTGGTAGTCACGCGTTCACCTCCGATTCGATATTCCCGTCCTCCGCAGTGTTTCTAGGCGGCAGGCGCACGATCGGCTCGCCGCCCCGCCCCGGGGGTTTCCGGACTGTCCCCGGGGGCCCGCCGTCAGGTCGCGGTCCCGCAATATAGCCAATCGGTTGGTCGAGGCAAAGGCCCCGCCTCTGGTGCCGGGGCACGGTCGCTGCGGAATTGAGAATCGAAGCAGGGGGTTTTGTTCGCCGATGGGACTCTTCCCACAGGCGTCTCCCGAAATGACGTAGGGCCGTTTAGAATACCGCTATGGGCCTCGATCTGGTCGAAATCGTCATGCAGATTGAGGAGACGTTCGACGTCTCCCTTTCCGAGGACGAGCTGAACGAGCTGGCGCACGACCGTGACATCGTCGTCGGCGACCTTTACGACCATATTCTGGGGAAGCTGCACCTTCGCGACGTTGCCCGGTACGACTTCGGCCTGAACTACGCGCTGTGGAGGGAGCTGCAGGAAGTGCTCCAACGTGTGGTGGCTGTTCCGCGGGAGGAGGTCGAGCTGAAGACGCCGCTGGCGACGCTCTTCCCGCGAGAGTTCCGCCGGGCAAGATGGGACGCGCTGCGGAAGACCTGCCCTTATCGCGTCGCCGAGCTCGATTACCCGAGGAGCGTTCGGAGGGCCGGGTTCCTGCTGGCGTTCCTCATGGTCCTCTTCGAGCTGCTCCGGATCTGGCAGATCCCCGGCGCCGGATGGCTGTGGCCGCTCTTGGGCATCTTCGGCCTGTGGATGCTCGCCGAAACGTACATGAAGGTGCTGAAGCTATTCGCGCCGCTGCGGGTTCGCTTCCCGTCGGGCATGACCACGGTCAAGGACCTCTGCCGTGCCGTGCTGGCCGCCAACTACGCCGACATCTGCCGCAACGCCGAGCTGCCCCGCAACGCCGAGCTGCCCCGCAACGGGGAGACGCCCTCGGACGAGCGGTGCCTCGAAGTATGGGACAAGCTCGTCGGAATCCTCGTCGACACGCTGGGCGTCAAACCCGACCGGGTGACCTTCCGCAGCCGGCTGATGGCGGACCTCGGTGCGGGGTGAGCTGGGGGAATAGGCGAAAGTGGTTCGTCCGTCCCGGCTTCACGGCGTTTCCGCCCGGTGCCAGAGCGACTCCCAGTACTTCTGGTCCAGCGTGTAGGGGTCGACCGGCTTGTCGTCCGGGTGATCGGCCGGCAGGATGCCGTAGTGGCGCATCTCGCGAAGGTACTCCGGCCGGGGTTGGAACCCGGGCATGTCGAACCGCTTGATCGCGTCGAGGTTCTCCTTGCCCGCCGAGACCATGGCCAGAAGCGTCGCATAGTCCGGGTCGCCGGTGTCCTTGAAGACGGCCACGGCCTTGCCCTGCTCGTCCCGGCACAGCTCGAAGCCGCCCGCCCGCTTGGCCAGCGGGGCCAGCAAGAGCAGCGACTTCTCGGGCCGGGTAAGGTTGAAGACGACGTGCCGGCTGAGCTTCAACCGGGGGTCGCTGACGTCGAACCGCCAGAACGACACGCCTCGCTCATCGGACATCGACTTCGGCAGCACGTCGCTCCCCCGGTGACAGGAGTCGCAGCGCCGCCGGATCACCTCGGCCCCGGCCTTGGTGGTGGGCCAATCGGTATCGGTGTTCACCAGCCCGTTCGAATAGTAGCCGCCAATCATCCCGGTGCCCAGGCCCGCGTAGGTGCCCGGGTAGGGCGCCCCGAGGTCGATCCACAGGCGGAGCATCTTCTTGTCGTGCTCGCTGGCCACGACGTCGTAGTGCGAGCCGTCGATCATCTCGAAGATACGGCTGGCCCCCGAGCCCATCGCGCGGGGCGGGTGGTTGCTCACCGGGTCGTTGCGGTTGTCTTTGAAGAGCTGCTTGACGGTCATGGTGAAGTAGGCGTGGGAAAACATCGGCCCGTGGTCGCCCGTGAGCACGATCTGCCCGTCGTAGGGCCCGCCGCGTGCCGTCTTCTCGTAGCCGTGGCAGTCGACGCACAGCTTATCGAGGATCGGCTGGATGTCGCGGGGGAAGTCGAACACCTCGGGGCAGTCGCGGATCGGCTCGACGCGGCTGGGGCGGCGCGACAGGGCCATCAGGTCGGCCGGCGGGCGGAAGCTCTCGGTCCGCTGCTCGTGGCAGCCCACGCACGAGGTCGTCTCACCCGGCTGCAGCGTGAGGAAGCTGTGCATCCGCTTTACCGCGAAGTCGTTCTCGTCCAGGGCCACGAAGAACAGGGCCCTCAAGGCCGGCAGCTCCATGTGCGCCGACCCGTCGGGCTCGACCGGCACGGTACCCACCACTCGCTCCAGGGTAAACGACCCACCATAGGTCAAGGGGTCCATGCCGCCGGTGAAGTTGATCGGCTTGGGCAGCGACTCGAGCACCAGCAGCTTGTTGATCTCGCCCCGCTCGACCCCCACCATGTTGCGGCCTTTGTAGACGTCCACGAGCACCAGGGTGCCGGTCTCCTGCGCGGGGTCGGTCCGGCCGGGGATCACGCGCTCCCGCCGGCGGGGCAGCAGGGGGCGCGGCTCGTGGCACTCCAAGCCCGCGGCGGCCTCCTCGGGCGTGCAGCGGTAGATCGGCACGGTGCGGCCCCCGCCGTCCATGAGCACGATCTCTTGGCCGTGGGCCACCATGAAGGCGTCCTCGGAAAACGCCCAGGGGTCGCGGTACGAGGCGTCGCGGTTCACCGTCTTTGCCAGGCCGCGGTCGTCGGGGCCCCCCTTGGGATCGACCACGGTGATCACCCCGTCGTGCTCGCGTCGGCCGTGGCCCGGCGAGAACACGGCCACCACCTTCTTCGTGTCGGGGATCGGCTTGGCGTCGATCATCACGATGCCCGGGTGCATGTTGCCGAAGTAGGTCATCTGCCCGGTGCCGTCCGGGTTGCTCGTCCAGAGATGATGGTAATGCACCTGGGACCGGTCGACGTACTCCCAGCGCTGGTAGAGCACTCGCCCGTCGGGCAGGACCCAGGGCGTGTTGTCGTGCTCGACGTTGGCCGAGATCGGCCGGATGTTGCCCCCGTCGGCGTCGCAACCGTGCAGCACCGCCACCTTCGTCAGCCAGCAGTTGACCCAACGCTTGCAGCGGCTCGAGACGAACATGATGTCGCCGCAGGGCAAGTACGTGGGCTCGATGTCGTCGTACGGCCCGTCCGTGAGCTGCTTCAAGCCCGAGCCGTCGGCGTTGATCTCGTAGAGGTGGTAATACTTCGTTCCGCCGGGGCGGTAGGAGAAGAGGATCTTCTCGGCGTCGTAGTGGACCACCGGATCGCGCACGGCCCCCTCGGGGTCGTTCACAAGCGCGGTCGTCTCGCCGGTACGCACGTTCAGGCGAACGAGCTTGCCGCCGTTGCCGTAGGTGACCCGGTCCTCGCTCGCCGCGTAGTAGCTGAAGTTGGCGTACCAGTGGCCGTCCTTGCCCGGCTGGCGCAAGGCGAAGACGATCTCCTCGACGCCGTAGTTGACCAGCGCTTCGCCCAGCTCGCGCCGGGCCTCGATCTCGGCCTGGCGCCGCGCCTCTTCGGCCTTGCGCCGGGCCTCGGCCACGGCCCGGGCCACCTCGGCGTTGGGGAACTCGATCTCCCAGACGGAATACAGCTTGTACGATGACGCCTTCAGACACAACACCCTCAGGTACCGCCCGCGCCCCGAGAGCCCGGTGATCGCGTTCCTGCCCTCCTTGCCGTCCTTGCAGTGGTAGAGCGTCTTCCAGGTCTTCGCGTCGTCGGAGACTTGCACCTGGTACTCGACGGCGTGGGCCCGCTCCCAGTGGATGAACAGGTTCTCGACCGAGAGCGACTTGCCGAAGTCGATCTGGAGCCACTCCTGCCGGCCGGCGGCCTGGCTGGCCCAGCGCGTCTTGGGGTCGCCGTCCAGGGCGCACTCTGGCGGGTACGGGGCCGAATGAACCGACGAGGCCGAGATCACGAAATCGGTCTGGGCGACCGCCGCCCGCGCGTCGACCGAGAGAAGCGCCACGACCGCTACGAGCCACGCCAACCAAGAGCACCGACGCAAACGCATCCTGCCACCTCCTTTCGCGGGAAGCCCATGCGCCAGCACCGCGCCGGGCCGGGAAGGTGTGTACCGGTTGGGCCTTTAGTGTAGCACGGCGGAGATAGGGACGCAAAGTCGGATTGACGGCGCGACCTTGCATCCCGCAGCCGTCCAAGTATAGTGGCGCAGTCGGGAATTATGGTTTTTCCGGCTTCCGGACACGTCGGCCGGAAGAGCCGGGCCTGTAAGCATTCCGTCCGAAGTACGACGGCCTTCCAAGGCCGTCGCCTTGGCGTCCGAACCCTCGACGGCCTTGGAAGGCCGTCGTACGGAGCATCCTCCGGGATGATTGAAGTGTCAGCCGGACATTTTCACAAACCGAACGGGAGGGCCGCATCCATGCAGCCGACAACTGAGCACGTGGGCATCACTCGCCGCCGTTTCCTGGGCCGCACCGCCGCTACGGGCGCCGCGGCCGCCGCCGCGCCGTACCTCGTGCCGGGCAGTGCCCTGGGCCTCGAGGACCGCCCGGCCGCCAACGAACGGATCAACATGGCCTTCCTGGGGACCGGCAACCAAGGGACCGGCGACATGGGCAACTTCCTCGGCGACGAGCGAGTGCAGGTCGTGGCCGTTTGCGACCCCAACCGCGAGAGCCCGGGCTACTGGAGCGGCAGCGTGCGCGGGCGCGAGCCGGCCCGGCGCATGGTCGACGAGCGGTACGCAGCCCAGCGGGCGTCCGGGCAATACAAGGACTGTGCGGCCTACGTCGACTTCCGCGACGTGCTCGGGCGCGGGGACATCGACGCCGTCGAGGTCGCCACCCCCGACCACTGGCACGCCCTGCTGGTCGTCGAAGCGTGCAAGGCGGGCAAGGACATTTACTGCCAGAAGCCGCTCTCGCTGACCATCCCCGAAGGCCGGGCCATGGCCGACGCGGTGAAGCGCTACGGCGTGGTCTTCCAGACCGGCAGCCAGCAGCGGTCCGACCACAACTTCCGCCGCGCGGCCGAACTGGTCTTAAACGGCCGGATCGGTGAGCTTCAGACGGTCGAGTGCGGCCTGCCCGGCGGGCGCCCCGACTACGGCAAGACCGGCGACCGCAAGCAGCCCGAGCCGGTGCCCGAGGGCTTCGACTACGAGCGGTGGCTCGGCCCGGCCCCATATTCGCCGTACTGCGCGGCCCGGTGCCACGTCAACTTCCGCTGGGTGCTGGACTACTCGGGCGGGCAGTTGACCGACTGGGGCGGCCACCACCCGGACTGCGCCCAATGGGGCATGGGCACCCAGTACACCGGCCCGGTCGAGATCCGCGCGGCCCAGGCCAGCTTCCCGCCCGACCCAGTCTGGGACACGGCCACCGACTACTACTTCGACGCCGTCTACAAGAATGGCGTCACGATGATCGTCTCGAACCGCGTGCGCGGCGGGGTCACCTGGAAGGGCACGGAGGGCCAGGTCTGGGCCAACCGCGGGCGCCACGACGCCAATCCGAAGTCGATCCTCGACTCGCAGATCGGCCCCGACGAGATCCACCTCTACGAGAGCAGCAACCACTTCCGCAACTTCATCGACTGCGTCCTGTCGCGCAAAGAGCCAATCGCCCCGGCCGAAGTGGCCCACCGCTCGATCACGATCTGCCACTTAGGCAACATCGCCATGCAACTCGGCATCGACGGCTTCCGCTGGGACCCGGAGAAGGAGGAGATCGTCGACAACCCCGAGGCGGCGCGGATGCTAACGCGCGCCTACCGCGAGCCGTGGGGGTATGGATAAGCCCGTAGAGGGGAGTGCCATTTCCTGCGCGAACTCCGCAAGGACGCGTTGCTGGGCCTTAGCCCGGGAATTGATCTAGTGCTGCCGCCAAGGTTATGCTACGCTTAGGTGGTAAACAACGGCTCAATCGTCGTGCTTCGCGGAACTGGGAATGATGAGCATCGTTGACGTGAAACGCAGACACACGGACGACTGGGCGCGATACACGTCTTGCCTTCGGTCGAGCGATAGCCTAATCTTTTTCAGCCCCCTGCCACACTTTGACAATGTCGCATTTGTTGAATTCTCCGTGGGAGACCGGGCGTTTGATACGCGGCAACGCAAATTCTATTCGATCCCCGACGAGGGCTTGCGCGTATCGCCCAACTCAGGAGTCGTCATCGAAACAGAGGAAACCGTTGCCCTCCCCCATAACGTCGTTGGGTCGTTGACTGGCAAGGGACAATTCATTTTCAACGCAGGTTTTCTGTCCCCTGGCAAGATCGATCCAGGTTTTCAAGGCAAGCTTCGAATCGGGTTTTACAACGCCAGCCACGCGCCAGTCGTGTTTCAGCCCGGCGAACAGTTTTGTTCCTGCTGCTTCCTCAATATGGAATCCGAGGAGCCGAGTGCGAAGCGTCAGAAGGAAATCGAACCACCGCCCGAAACGCGCGAGGCTCCTTGGCACAAGAAGCTGCTGACGTTCTTTGTCACGAACTGGAGTTCCGTGTTTAGTGTGCTTTTCGGATTCATTGCGATTGTTGTCTCTATTCTGGTTGCACTGTTCAAGTGAATTTACGGGAAACTCCAAATGATAGTCGTCGCCGAGAACCTCAGATTGCTGATCCAACAACACAATATCGTGGACGATCCCGCCGCGTTCGACGGGAACTCCATAACTCTTCATCTTGCGAAACATATCAAGGAGATCGGACCGCCATCGCCATCGGAGACGGTGACTTACGGAAACGCGGTGCCCGACGGGTGGATCAAGGAGATCACGATAGGCGAGGACGGATACGAAGTCCCCCCGAGAGGCGCCGTTCTCGGGTGCTCGACGGAGAAGGTAAATATGCCGCCAGGGTATCTCGGACTGATGCAAACAAAAGGCTCGCTAGCGCGTCTATTCGTCATGGTGCATTGCTGCGATGGGCAAGTGGACCCGGGCTATTCGGGAAGATTGACATTCGAAATCTGTAATCTTGCGCACCATACGGTCAGGTTTCACACGGGTGATGAAGTCGCCCAACTGTTCGTGTTCAAGACATCCACGAAGCTGGTCGAGCCATATAGCGGAAGATACCAGGGCGCCAAAACGCCCACGCATTTCCTGACGAAGACGAACGGTCGTTGAAAACCGTCCACCCCGTCTTTGGGGCGGCCAATCCGTAAGGAGAACGCCCGCTGGGCCGCCGCCGAAAGCCGTGTGATCCCGGGTGGTGTACGCAGCGGTGGGTCAATCCAGCCGGCCGACGGAGATGGGCCGAAAGGATATTCGTGTCTAGGAGGAAGCTCACGGCGCGACCTCCGGCCGGGCGTCATCGCGGCGCTGGGCGTGAACCTCCCGCAAAATCCGGTCATCCTCGTCGCTCCAGGCTTCGGCCAGCATTCCGCCGGCGGTCTCGGTCTGGCCGGGGCGCCAGTCGGGCGGCGGGCCGGGGAGCGACGTGACGTGCAAGGTGACCTCCACACGGCGCCCCGCTTCGATGCCCGGGTCGCTCTCCAGCTCGATCGTCTTCCCACGCACCACGCCGTGAAAGGTCTCGTGCATACTCATGCCCTCCCTGCAACGGCACAATTGGCGGTCGCAACCCAATACGGACCTTCCTTCTTATTGTAGCTGCGGGCCACCCGGACGCCAAGCGTAACGCCGGTCCCACACGTGGCCCGCAGCCGCTTCGAGCACGGGACCGCCCATGCCGCCCTACGTCGAGCCCGAATCAGGTCCGCCCGATTCGCCGCTCGGCCGGTCGCTGCCCGGCCCGTTTTGCTTGTCGTAGGGCGAGCTCTTAAAGAGGGTCTTTCCGTCGGGGCGCTGCTCGAGCTGGATCAACCCCAGCTTCTCCATCGACTGCATGAGGTTCGAGAGCATGTCGTGGGTGGTTCGGGCCAGGACGTGGCCGCCGATCTCGGCCAGGAAGCGGCGCTGGATGTGCTCCGGGGCGTCGTCGAACGTCCGGCGGAGCGCGGCCAGGACGTCCAGGTTGTCGGAGAGCTCTTCGCGATAGACCGGCCACTCGCGCGGCGCCGCGATCCCCAGGATCACCCGGTGCCCGTAGCCGTCGTCCTTGAACTCGAGGACCTTGACCCTCACGACCGTCCCCTGGGCGTCCTTGATGATGACGGTCTCGTCTCTTCGGCGGGATACTGCCAACATTCCTCGGGCTCCTTTCCATGGCGGTTCGTGGATTCCAAGGAGCCGATTATGCCGTGCCGAAGCGCGGTCTGCAAGCGGGGCCGAAGCGTGGCAGGCAGACTGCGATCTTTCGTTGGAGTCCAGCCTATAGGCTGCGCGGGCGCGCAGACTTGCCTGCACGAAGACAGGCTAAAGCCTGGACTCCAACGCCGGGGGCACGGCGCGCAAGAGAACAGCCACGGCACACGGCGTGTGCCTGCTACTCTTCTTGCCGGCCGGCTTCCGGCCTACTTCTTCGGCGTCTTTCCGGCAGCGCGCTTGGCCTTGGCCGCCGCCTTGGCCTCCTCGATCTTCTGGAGCTGCTCGGGCGTCAAGACGGCCTCGACCTTCTCGTCGCGCTCTTTCATCAGGGCCTCGAGCTGGGCCTTCAGCTCCGCGATCTTCGGGGCGTATTCCTCCTGAATGTCGTAGATCGCCTGACGCTGCTTGTCGTCGACCACCGTGCCGTAGTAGGCCGGCAGCCGGCCCTTGAACTTCTTGGCCTTCTCGGCCGGGGCCGCCTTGGCCGGGGCGTCGGAATCCTGGCCCGGGGCCGGCGGGACACCAGTCGCCAGAACGATCGCTGCGGCGGCCAGGACGCTCCAGATCGCGGTGCGGGAAGACAGCCGTCGTTTCATGGTACGCTCCTTTCACTGTGTGGCATGGCAGGGGGGGTAAGGATGCCACCATGATACTTGCGCCGAACGCCGTGTGGAAGCAACTTGCCGGGCCCCGCCGGGCCGGGCTACAATAGGCGCCGGTCCCCCACTGTCGGGGAGGGTATTCCGGTTCACGCCACGCCGAGGAGCCTTGCCATGCGACCGTACGCCACCAGAGTGCCGATCGTGCTGCTCGCCCTGCTGGGTGCGAGCCTTCTGTTGCCCGGGAACCTCTCGGCCGAGGAGTTCCGCCGCCTGTCGATCGCCGACTACCGCGACAAGATGGCCGGCGGATGGCTGGGGCAAATGGCCGGCGTCGGCTGGGGGGGACCCACCGAGTTCAAGTGGAAGGGCGAGATCATCCCCGAGGACAAGATCCCCCAGTGGCGGCCCCAGATGATCAACCAGTTCCGCCAGGACGACATCTACGTCGAGATGACCTTCCTCCGCACCCTCGAAGTACACGGCTGGGACGTGTCGCTAAAGCAAGCCGGCATCGACTTCGCCAACAGCGGCTACCCGCTGTGGCACGCCAACCGCGCCGGACGCGACAACCTCCGCTCGGGCATCGCCCCGCCCGACTCGGGCCACCCGAAGTTCAACAAGCACGCCGACGACATCGACTACCAGATCGAGGCCGACTACTCGGGCCTGGTCGCCCCGGGCATGCCCCAGGTGGCCATCGACTTGGGCGAAATCTTCGGGCGCCTGATGAACTACGGCGACGGGCTATACGGCGGCCAGTTCGTCGGCGGGATGTACGCCGAGGCGTTCTTCGAGGACGACCCGCTTGCGATCGTCGAGGCGGGCTTGAAGTGCATCCCCGAGGGGAGCCAGTACCACGAGTGCATCACCGACGTGGTGAAGTGGCACAAGGAGAATCCCAACGACTGGGAGAAGACCTGGGAGCCGGTCAACAAGAAGTACCACTTGAACCCCGACTACCGCCGCTTCTCGTGCGGCGGGCCGCAAAGCGCGTTCAACATCGACGCTAAGATCAATGGGGCGTACATCGTCATCGGCCTGCTCTACGGCGGCGGCGACATGGATCGCACGATCGTCATCTCGACCCGCTGCGGACAGGACAGCGACTGCAACCCGGCCAACTCGGGCGGCGTGCTCGGGACCGTGCTGGGCAAGTCCGGGCTGCCCGAGAAGTTCAAGTCGGCCCTGGACCCCAACGGCGAGTTCAGCCACACGCCGTACACCTTCCCCAAGCTCGTCGAGGTGAGCGAGAAGCTGGTGCGCGAGGCGGTGGTCCGCGCCGGCGGGCGGATCGAAAAGGACGCGGCGGGCGCCGAGGTGCTGGTCATCCCCGTGCAGAAGCCGAAGCCCAGCAAGCTCGAGCAATGCTGGGAGCCCGGCCCGCCGGCCAATAGCCGGTTCACGGACGACGAAAAGAAGCAGATTCACGCGGAGTAGTTCATGTCAGGGACGACGGGCCGCGTCATTGCCATCGCCGACATCCACGGGTATCTCGCGGCGCTCGACGGGCTGCTCGAAGCGATCCGTCCCCGGGCGGAAGACACCATCGTGGCCCTGGGGGATTTCGTCGACCGCGGGCCGGACAGCCCCGGCGTGCTCGACCGGTTCATCGAGCTTGCCGGCCGGTGCGAGCTGGTGCCGATCCTCGGCAACCACGACGAGATGTTCCTGGCCGCGTGCGAGGGCCACCGGTACGTGATGGAGGACTGGCTGCTCTTCGGCGGCGACACGACGTTCCGCTCCTACGACCGCCGGGTGCCCGAGTCGGTCCCCGACGAGCACGTCGAGTTCCTGAAAAGTTGCCGCGACGTCTACGAGACCGAGACCCACTTCTTCGTCCACGGCAACTACATGGAGCGGATCCCGCTTAGCGACCAGCAGCCGGCGGTGCTCCGATGGCGGTCGCTCCGCGAGCACCCCCCCGGCCCCCACGTGTCGGGCAAGATCGCCGTGGTCGGCCACACCGCCCAGAAGGACGGCGAGATCCTCGACCTGGGCCACCTCGTCTGCATCGACACCTACATCTACGGCGACGGCTGGCTCACGGCGATGGACGTCACCACCGGCCAGGTCTGGCAGGTCGATCAGGAGGGGCGGCCGCGGGAGCAGTTCGGTCCGATCACTTCGTCGCGGCAATGAAGTCGTCCACCGTCAAACCGGCCGAGCGGATGAGGCTGCGCATGCGCAATTCGGCCATCAGGCGGTCACCTCGACGTGGAGCGTCTCGACGGTCAGCGGCATCCCCTTCTCCGCGCGGACCGCCAGACAGCCCCGGATCGCATCCCGGATCTTCTCCAGAGCATCTTCCCGCGTGGCTCCCTGGCTGACGCAGCCGGGTATCGACGGACATTCGACCACCCATGCACCGTCTTCATCTCGGTCGATGGTAACGAGGAATCTCACGGCAGGTGTTCCGCCCCGGTGGATGTGTTCGGTTGACTCTGCACACGGTTTTTCAGATGGGCGGTAGTCGCGCTGTCAGAGAAGCCGCTCAATGTCCCGGGCACCGTGGAAGACACGGAACACTTCAATCCCACCCTCGATGATATGGTAGAACAGGACGTAGTTGCCCACGGTGAAGCGGCGCAGGCCCGGTTGGTACTGATCCACTCGTTCTCCCAACTCCGGTTCTTCGCCAAAAGACGGCATCGGTCGTCGATTTTTCGCAGCAGACGATCGGCCGCCCGAACGCTGTCCTGGGCGATGTGGGCCCAGATACCGAGGAGGTCCTCCTCGGCCTCGGGAGTACGGAGTAGATGGGCCATCAGGGATTCCGCTCGGCGTGACGGCGGTGGGCCTCGGCCAACGTTGCCTCGATGTCCCACGGCCGGGACTCGCCGCGGTCAGCCTGGTCGAAGCCGATCTGGAGCTCGCGGCGGAGCCAATCGCCCAACCGCCGGCGGGCCTCGTCCTCTTCGATCAGCAGGTAGACCTTCCGCGTCTGGTCGTCCTCGACCTCCACGGGGCCGCCGGCGCTCTGCTCGAGCGCCTGGCGCTGTTCTTCGGTAATTCTCGGGGCCATGCGATCACCCTCTCATCTCGACGATTGCCTCGTGACTGCGTGAAGACGTGTCCATTTTGGCACACATCCGTTTGTCCTGTCCCCCTCAAAGCCCCAACACGTACTCCCGCCACCCCCGCTCGAACTCCGCCAGCGGCTGGCCGACGAACTGTTCGAACCGCTCGACCGGCGGCAGGTTGGCTGCGCTGGGCTGCACGTAGCGGTCCAGGGCCGGGCCGGCCAAGAGGTTGCGCTCGAAGGTCAGGTAGTAGGCCACGCCCCAGCTATGGGCGTAGTAAAGGCTTGCCGAGTCGTTTTCGAGAAACGCCCGGGGTGGGGCCGAGAGCAGGGCCGTAAGCGACAGCGGCCGGTCGCCGCGGAGGTCCTCTTGAAGCTGTTCGAGCGCCGCGGGGTTGGGGGCGTCGACCCTGAGCGTGTCCGACTCCAACAGCCCCCGCTCGAACGTGACGGCCAGCCCCTCGTTGAGCCAGCGCGGCACGTCGAAGCGGCCGTGCGGATAGACGTAGTTCTCCAGGTAAGCGTGGAACGCCTCGTGGTACAGCCGCGAGAAGACGTCGGCCATGAACCGGTTGAATGCCTGGGCGTTGTTCCGGGCACACTTCTTCAACTCGCTCTCGATGTCGTCGATCTGGCGCTGCAGGTGTGCCGTCTCGAGGCGGGCCAGCTTGCGGATCTGGTCCGGCGGGACCCCCTGCCGGCGGAGCGTCTCGCCGGCTTCCTTCAGACGCTCGCGCAACTCAACACTCAGCTTATCGAGCTGCGCCTGGAGCTGGTTCTGCCGGGCCTTGATCTTGGCGAGCTGCGCGGCCACGAGGTTCATGCGGCTGCCGGCGGCCACCAGGTTGTCGTCCTCCACGAAGCAGGCCGGCCCCGGGACGCGGATTCCCGCCCGCTGCAAGAAGTCCTCGTACGCATCCATCGAGCCGAAGATTCTCAGCGTCAACGGGCGCGTGGGCTTGGCCCGCGGCGGGAGCACCTGCCGGTAGGCCGTAAACACCTGCTCGAGGCGCACGATAATCAGACGGGTGGCCGGCTCGTCGAGGTCGCTTTCGAGCGTGAACCACTTTCCGCGATAGCGGCGGAAGTGGTCGCCGGCGCGGGTGACCAGCGTCAGCTCGACGGCGTCGGCCCGGGCCGCCTCGATGGTGGCCCGGTTGCGGAAGGCCTCGATCCGCTCCCGGAGCTTCGCCCGCTGGTGGGCCTCCAGCCGCCCGATCTCGGTCACCAGGTCCCGCTTGATGGGACGGATGACCAGGTGCATCGGCCTGCCCGCGGGCTGCTCGATCTGGACCAGGTGCAGCCAGTAGGGGTCCTCCGACTCGATGTAGCCGCGAAGCTCGCGGTGGTCGCGCAGCTCGAGCCGCTCGAGGTCCCAGTGGCCGATCGGCGGAGCGGGGCCCTCGGGCACGGAAAGGTACTGAGCGGCCGCCGTGCCCCCAAGACACCCGAGCATCGGCAAAACGGCGGAAAGGAGAAGGCGGCTCATATCCCTACTGCGGCTCGACAGGCGGCGCCCATGCTCGTTGCAGCCCGTTCATTCTATTCTACCAGCCCGGGCCCGGGAGAAGAAGGCATGGCCCGGCGGCCCTTGACCGGCGATGCGGTCGAAGGGAGAATGGGTTTTCTGGTAGAGCGAACCCGTGAGAGAGACTCGGAGAGGGGGAGACGGAGAGACAGAGAGATAGAGCGACGGAAAAACCCGGGGAGGAAGGGTAGCGAGCCCTGACGTGTCCCCGGCCATCGCCACGTGTCCCCTCTCTCCATCCCTCAGTCTCTCTGTCTCTCCCTCTGACACCTGGCCCCTGACCCCTGAACCAATGTCCTCCGTCAGCGAAGTCCCCGACGCCGTGGGCCGATTCGGCCTGTTCGGCGGCCGTTACGTGCCCGAGACACTGACCCACGCCCTGGAAGAGCTGGCCGCCGAATACGAGAAGGCGGCACGCGACGAGGCGTTCCATGACGAGCTGGGCGACCTGTTGCGCCACTACGTGGGCCGCCCGTCGCCGCTCTACTTTGCCGAACGCCTAAGCGCGCGGTGCGGCGGGGCACGGATCTACCTGAAACGCGAGGACCTCAACCACACCGGGGCCCACAAAATCAACAACACCCTGGGCCAGGCCCTGCTGACCCGGCGCATGGGCAAGCCCCGCGTGATCGCCGAGACCGGCGCCGGGCAGCACGGCGTGGCCACGGCCACGGCCTGTGCCCGGTTCGGGCTGGAATGCGTGGTCTACATGGGCGAGGAGGACATCCGCCGGCAGCGCCCCAACGTGTTCAGCATGAAGCTGCTGGGGGCCGAGGTCCGCCCGGTCGCCAGCGGCTCGCGCACGCTCCGCGACGCGATCAACGAGGCCATGCGCGACTGGATGGCCTCGGTCGAGTCGACGCACTACTGCCTCGGTTCGGTGGTGGGTCCGCACCCATTCCCCCGGATCGTGCGCGACTTCCAGTCGGTCATCGGGCGCGAGACCCGGCAGCAGTGCCTGGACCAGCTCGGCAGGTTGCCCAACCTGATCGTGGCCTGCGTGGGCGGGGGGAGCAACGCGGCCGGGATGTTTTACCCCTTCATCGACGACGAGGGGGTCGAGCTGGTGGGCGTCGAGGCGGGCGGACGCTCGACCCGCGTGGGCGACCACGCGGCCCCGCTCTGCTATGGAAGTCCCGGCGTGCTGCACGGCAGCTTCAGCTATGTGATGCAGGACGAGGACGGGCAGACGAGCGACGTCCACAGCGTTTCGGCGGGCCTCGACTACCCGGGCACCGGGCCGGAGCACAGCTACTGGAAGGAGATCGGCCGGGCCAGCTACACGAGCGTGACCGACGAGCAGGCCCTGGCCGCCTTCGACACCCTGGCCCGCACCGAGGGCATCCTCCCCGCCCTGGAAAGCGCCCACGCCGTGGCCAAGGCGATCGAGCTGGCCCCGGATTGCGGCAAGGAGGAGGTGATCGTCGTGAACCTCTCCGGCCGGGGCGACAAGGACGCCGCCGAGGTGGCACGGCTGCGGGGAGAGGAGTTCTGATACCATGTCCGCCATCGACACCCTCTTCGGGCAGCTTCGCTGCGACGGTCGCAAGGCATTCATGCCGTTTGTGACCGCCGGGGACCCCGATCTCGATTTTACCGCCGCGCTGCTCCGCAAGCTGGTCGAGGCCGGCAGCAGCATGTGCGAACTGGGCATCCCCTACAGCGACCCCATCGCCGACGGGCCGGTGATCCAGGCATCGTACACCCGGGCGTTGGACAAACGGATCAAGCTCGACGGAATCTTCGAGATGCTGGGGGAGGTTACCCGCGAGCTGGCCGCCCCCGTCGTGACCATGGTCAGTTACGCCATCGTGTACCGTCGCGGGCCGGATCGGTACGTTGCCGAAGCCAAAGCGGCGGGTGCGGCCGGGCTGATCGTGCCCGACCTGCCGGCCGACGAGTCGGAAACCCTGGCCGAAGTCTGCCGCCGCGAGGACCTGAGCCTTATCCAGCTCATCACCCCCACCACGCCGCGGGAGCGGGCCCTGCGAATCGCCGAGCGGACCACGGGGTTTATCTACTACGTCTCCGTGGCCGGGATCACCGGCGAGCGCGACGCGCTGCCCCGCCAGCTCGTCGAGAACGTCGGCTGGCTGCGCGAGCAGACGCCGCTTCCGGTCTGCATCGGCTTCGGCATCAGCCGCCCGGAGCACGTCAGGATGCTCGCCCCCGTGGCCGACGGGCTGATCGTCGGCTCGGCGATCGTCCGCCGCGTGGCCGGTACGGGCGAGAAGCCCCGCGAAGAGGTGCTCGAAGAGATAGGCCAATACGTGGCGGAACTGCTCGGGGCGATGGCGGGGTAGTGGGAAGTGGACCGACATCCTCTCCCCGGCGGTCCGTTCAGCTCGGTCCCCCCAGGATTTGCTGGAACACGAGCAAGAACTGCGTGTCCAGCTCCTGGTCGAACTCCCGCAGCCATCGCTCGACGTACGCCCGGTCGAAGTCCGGATTCTTGACGATCACCTTCTCGGCGTCGTCCAGGTCGCGAGGCCGTCCGGCGATGACCTTCTGCACAATGAGGTCTTCCAGCGAAACGAAACGGACGCCTACGCCGTCGATCAGGACGGTCCTCGCCCGCTCGATGGCCTGTCGCTCGTAGCCGGAGAGCGAAAAGACCAGGTCGATTCGGATCCCCGACTCGGGATGGACCACGGGCAGCACGAAAGTCTGACGCAAGAAATCCCGGGCGTCGCCGACAAGACTCTGCAATCCGAGCTCGGCGACGACCTCCAAAACGGGAGCCGGGTCGCTGGGGTCGACCCCGAGGCTGACGTCGATGTCGCGTGTCAACCGCGGTTCGCCGTAGAGCAGGACCGCCTGGCCGCCGAACACCATGTACGGCAGGCCGGCACGCTCGAACGCCGCGGCAAGTTCTTTAAGGAGCTGTTCGAACACTTCTCAGGATGCTCGCCAATCGAACGTTGACTTCCACACCCTCCAGGGGGTCCGGCCCGGGGAATTTCCCCAGCTTCCGGGCGTAACGGTACAGCTCGTCGACTAAGCGGAGATTGGCGCGCAAATCTGCAGGCTGCGACGCGATCCAGCGCCTTTCAACGTCCCGCAGCATGGCCGCATTCTGAATCATCGTTCGTTCCGTTCGGCGCAAGGCCCCCTTCGCCGTATCGCGGTCGTCCCCTTCGCCGCAATATCGTCTAACCCAATTATAGCCTTCACCGGCCCGCGAGGGGAGCGGCGGGCTGCGGGCGTCTTCCGTCAGCGGGCCGGGTAGACCCCCTCGCGCCGCCGCTTCTCGGAAAGCTCGTTTACGAGCGTGTCCTCGCGGTAGTCGAGCCCGAGCTGCCTGATGAGCTGGATGAGGTAGTCCGCGTGCGGGCAGCGCGGCGAGTGGTAGTTGTCCTTGGTGATACAGCTCGCGAGCTGGACCACGAACTGCTCGGGCTTCAGACCCTCTTCCTTGCGCATCTTGCGGACCAGGCGGCTGAGCTTGCGGTGCGCGGCCTGGCCGCAGCAGCCCCCGCAGGTGAGCGTCAGAAACCGGTAGGGCCGGTCCTTCGGATAGGCCGTGAACCCGCCCGTCCGATCGTGAAACGACTTCTCGCACATGTGGCCCGGGCAGCGCTCCTTGACGATGTGGCACTGGAGCACGACTACGTATTCCTTTTCAGCCAGGTCCATACCGGGTCCTTTCGCGAAAAGAGTGTGTTTGCCGTCAATACTCCCGTGGCCGCATCCGCGCCTGGACGCGGCTCGGCAGCCCCTGGATCCGCAGAAAACCCTCGGCGTCGTCCTGGTTGTAGTCGCCGCCGCCTTCCATGGTGGCGATCCCTTCGTCGTAGAGGCTGTTGGGGCTTTTGCGCCCGGCAACCATGATGTTCCCCTTGTAGAGATTCAGGCTCACCTCGCCGGTCACGGGGCGCTGCGCCTCGCGGATGAAGGCCCACAGGGCGTCCATCTTCGCGGTGTACCAGAACCCGTAGTAGACCATCTCGGCCACCTCGGACGCGAGCCGGTCGCGGACGTGCATAAGATCGCGGTCCAAGGTGAGTTGCTCGACCAGCCGGTGGGCGTCGTAGAGCACCGTCATGCCGGGCGCCTCGTAGACCCCCCGGCTCTTCATCCCCACGAAGCGGTTCTCGACCATGTCGATCCGGCCGATGCCGTGGCGCCCGGCGATCTCGTTGAGCCGCGAGACCATCGCGAAGGCGTCGAGCCGCTCGCCGTTCAGGCTCACCGGCACGCCCGACTCGAAGCCGATCCGCACGTTCTCGGTCTGGCCGGGGGCAAGCTGGGGTGAAACGGTCATGCCGAAGTCGACCAGCTCGACCCCGTTCACTTCGAGGTCCTCCAGGCGCCCGGCCTCGTAGCTGATGTGCAGGCAGTTCTCGTCGCTCGAATAGGGTTTTTCGAGAGAAGCCTTGACGGGAATGTTCTTCTGCTGGCAGTAGGCGATCATCTCCGTGCGGCCCGGGAACCGCTCGCGAAACCGGGCCATGCGCCAGGGGGCGATCACCTTCACCTCGGCATCGAGCGCCTCGGCCGCAAGCTGGAACCGGCACTGGTCGTTCCCCTTGCCCGTGGCCCCGTGGGCATAGGCGTCGGCCCCCACCTCCCGGGCGACTTGCAGGCACTTCTTCGAGATCAACGGCCGGGCGATCGACGTGCCCAAGAGATACACCCCCTCGTACTTCGCCTGCCATTGGAGCACGGGGAAGGCGAAGTCGCGGCACAATTCCAGCTTGGCGTCGACCAGCCGGGCCGACTTGGCGCCGATGTCTTGCGCCTTCTGCAAAATCGCCTCGCGGTCCTCGCACGGCTGGCCGAGATCGACGTACACCGCGTGGACGTCGTACCCCTCGTCCAAGAGCCAGCCGAGAATCACCGAGGTATCCAACCCGCCGGAATAGGCAAGTACGCAACTGGACATGGTCGTGGTCCGTTTCGCGCGTGGAAGGAAAGGCGGCCCGCCGCCGAATCGGGAAGCTTCAGATTATCGTCAAGCGGGCGGGTGACGGCAAGGGCCTACACACGAGGGTAGAGGCGCCGCCATGAGATTGGGTTCGCCCGCGGGGGTTGGAGAACCCGAACGCCAGAGCGTAGAATGGCCTCATGGATCGCGCCGAACCCAAGAGACCGCCCCGCCGTCGCTGGTTCCAGTACAGCCTCCGCTCGATCCTGGTGTTGATCACGCTGGCGGCCATCGCGTTGGCGGCCTGGAACACCTACCGCAAGCGCCTGCGCGTGCAAAACCGGGCCCTGCCGGAGCTAACCCGGCTGAAGGCCGAGGTCGACGTCCAGCCGGTGGGCCCCGAGTGGCTCCGGGCCCTGCCCGGCGGCGAGGACCTGTTCAAGGTCGTCAGCGTGAACCTGGAGCACCACCGGCTGAAGGACGAGGACCTCGAGTGCCTCGAGCACCTGCGGTACCTCGAGCGCCTCTACCTGGCGGCCACGCCGGTTTCCAACCAGGGGCTGGCCCACGTCGCCAAGTGCAAGCGCCTTAAGCGCCTCTCGCTCTGGAAGACCCGAATCACCGACCTGGGCATGGAGCACCTGCGCGGACTGGAAGACCTGGAGCTGCTCGACATCCAGGAAACGAAGGTGACCGAGGCGGCGCTGGCGCACCTGAAGCATCTGCCGCGCCTGAAGAAGCTGATCCAGACGATCGAGCTCAGCGACGAGGGGATCGAGCTCTTGGCACGATTTCCCCATCGTCCGGTCACGTCCGTACAAGCCCGGGGGATCACGGACCAGGGGATGTGGGCGCTGACGGGGCTTACGCGGCTGGAGACCCTGGCGATCAGCGACTCGACGCTCACGCCCAAGGCGGCCGAGTACTTCAAACACCTCCGGAACCTCAAGCATCTCTCGGTGATCCGCACGGAGTGGACCGACGAGGCGCTGGTGCACCTGGCCACACTGCCCCGGCTTCGGAGCGTCTTCGCCACCGTCGAGACTTCCGGCGTCACATTCCGGGCGTTCGCCCGGGCGTGGGGCAAGCGGTTCACCGAGCTGATGATCCAGAACGAGTACGTCAACGGTCACGCCAGCAAGATCCACGTGGGCCTGCGCCTCGGCAAGGCCGACACCGATCTGGACGGCCTGCGGCACTTCGAGAACCTCACCAAGGTGATTATCGAGGGCGAGCAGTACGGGGAAGAGGCATTGGCGTACCTCGCGCACGCCCCCCGGTTGGAGCGTCTTACGCTCGTGACCCCCGTCGGCGACCAAGGCGTGAAGCACGTCGCGACGATCAAGACGCTTAAATGGCTCTGTATTGCCGGCCCGCAACGGCACGACTTCCGCCGCGAAGCGAGGTGCAATTTCTCGCGCGGGGGCCTCGACGCACTCCGGGAGCTGGTAAACCTGAAGGACCTCTCTCTCGCCAATCTCGCCCTGACCGACGAACATCTGGGCTTCCTGGAAGGTATGGGGAAACTCAAGCAACTGGACCTCCGCTACAACCCGATCGTCGGCTCCGGGCTGGTCCGCCTCGCCGGCTGCCCGCAACTCGAAGGGCTCTGCCTGAACTACTGCTCTGCGCTGGGCGACGGGGCCATGGTCCACGTAGCGAAGCTCGAGCGGCTTCGCGAACTAGCGCTGCGAGACACCAATGTCGGCGACGCCGGCGCGGAACGTCTCCACGGCCATCCCCGGCTCGAGACCGTGATCCTGCGCGGCTCGCGCGTCAGCAAGGACGGGCTCAAGGCGTTGCGGGCTAGCCTGCCCAACGTGCAGTCGGTATACTGAGAGTCGCCCGTGCCCGTGTGCGAGGTTGTCGCCATGCTCCGCCTGATCATCGGCCTGCTCCTGGTCATCCTGCCGTTCGCGGCCATCCTCTGGCTGCTGAGAACCGCCAAGCGGAACCGGGGCAGCCAGCACGGCGGCGGGCTGCGGAGATACCTCGACCTGCGCAACGGCCGTCCCTGAAGATCTGAGGACTGGGCACGTTGCTCCGAGGAAGTTATGGGTTTTGATCAAGAATGGCTCGTCCGGGCGCTGACGATCTGGATCCCGCTGGTGCTCTCGCTTTCGGTACACGAGTGGGCCCATGCCCGGGCGGCGTGGCAGCTCGGCGACGACACCGCGGCCGTGATGGGGCGAATGACGCTGAATCCCTTTGTCCACATCGACCCGGTGGGCACAGTGCTGCTGCCGCTCTTGGGCGTGCCGTTTGGCTGGGCCAAGCCGGTGCCGATCAACCCGCTGCGGTTTCGCCGCAACGTGACCATGAAGAAAGGGATGATGCTCACCGCAGCGGCGGGGCCCGCCTCGAACCTGGTCCTGGCGGCGGGCTCGATCCTCGTGTTGGCGCTGTTGACCCGTTTTCGGCCCGACCTGGTCGCCCCGGGATCGAGGGCCGAGCGGCTGCTCGATCTGCTGATTTTCATGAACGTGGTGCTGGCGGTGTTCAACATGCTGCCCATCCCGCCGCTGGACGGCAGCCGCGTGGCCGACGCGCTGATGCCCCGCCGGCTGCGCCCGGCCTGGGAGCGGTTCTGCCAACTCGGGCCGCTGGCCCTGGCGGCCGTCATCATCCTGCCGCTCCTGATGGGAGTGCATCTGTTCGCCTGGGCACTTCAAGCGACCTACCACGTGCGCGAGGCGGTGGTCCGGCTTCTGGGAGGGTGAAAGCATCAAGTAGCAGGCGTCCATGGGGAAGCGGACGGCATACGGAGGGTGCCTGCTACTGGGAGGAGACGTGAACGCTCTCGTCATCGTCGACGTCCAGAACGACTTCTGCCCCGGCGGGGCGCTGGCCGTGCCGGAGGGGGACGAGGTCGTGCCGGTGGCCAACCGCTTGATGCCGCGCTTCGACCTGGTCGTGGCCACGCAGGACTGGCACCCGGCGGACCACGTCAGCTTCGCGGCCAACCACCCCGGCCGGGAGCCGCTGGAGGTGATCGAAGTGGACGGGCTGGAGCAGACCCTCTGGCCGGTCCACTGCGTGCAGGGCACGCCGGGGGCGTCGCTGCACCGGGGGCTGAACCTCGTGGGCGTCGAGCGGGTCTTCCGGAAAGGCGGCGACCCGCGCGTGGACAGCTACAGCGGCTTCTTCGACAACGGGCGCCGCGGCGCGACCGGCCTGGACGAATACCTCAAAGAGCGCGGCGTGGAGGAACTCTACCTCTGCGGCCTGGCCACGAACGTCTGCGTGCGGGCCACGGCCCTCGACGCGGTGGAACTGGGCTATACCGCCTACGTGATCGAAGACGCCTGCCGAGGCGTGGACATCCGGCCCGGCGACGTCGGGCGGGCGATCGACGACATGCGCCGCGAGGGCGTGCGGATCGTGCGCTCGGCGGACGTAACCGTGTAGGCGGCTTCTCCGCATCTTCGACCGCGCGGAGCCGGGCTTGATGAACTGGAGAGAGCACGCGCACCACGAGCGTCGAAGGGGCTTCTCGGGCTGTGATTCTGACACTGGAAGCCCGCAGGCGGGCCCGGAGGCGAGAAAATGTCCGGAAACTTGCTGTACACGACCGCCGTCGCGGTGTTACCATATTGGCGTCCGCGGCCCTGGACTGTCCCGAGGTTCGACCCGAGTGGGAGACCTCGGCGGGAGTTGGTTTGTCAGAGTTCACCACAAACAAAGGGAGCGGCAAGATGAATCAATCACGACGGACCTTCCTGGGCAGAGGCGGACAAATTGCAGCCGCCGGAATGGCGGGGGTTTTGGCGGCGGGATGCGCAGAATCCGCGCAGAAGGAGGCCGCGCCGAGCGAGAAAAAGCCCGAGCCTGAAACGCCGACGGCCATGGTTGCCGCCTGCGGTCTCGCCTGCACGGCATGTCCGCTGGTGAAGGCCGAGAAGTGCAAGGGGTGTGCGGCCAAGGCCGAAATGGCGAAGTCGAAGGGGATGGAGCCGTGTCCCGTCTTCGCGTGCGCCGCGATGAAGAAGATCGACTACTGCGGCACGGGATGTATGAAGTTCGCTGAGTGCGAGAAGCTCATCGGCCATCCGTACGCACAGTCATTCATGGATATGATGAAAACTCGCATGGGCGACTCGGCTTAGACTCGGTGGGAACGGGCTTGTGTTTCCGCAGTCGATAGCCCCTCCCGGCGATGGCGAGAAGCTCGGCGTGATGAACGAAGCGGTCCGGGAAGCTCTGCTTCCCAAGGGAGACTGTACCCTCGCGGCAGATCGGTTCGCGTACCGGAGCCTGGGAATCCGGGCAAGGCCGTACTCCGACGCTTCAGCGTGCTACTTCTCCGCCGCTTCGGTCGCCGCGCGGAGCCGGGCCTCTTTCTCGGCGCCCCAGTAGCCGCAGTCGAGCTCGAGGAACACGGTGGTGTAGGGCAGCGTCATGTCGGTCTTGAAGATCAGCACGTGGAAGGTCTCGGCGGCCTGGTCGAGCTTCTCGATGATCTTCTCGTGCGGCTCGCTGTGCCGTTGGCGGTCGCCGAGCAGCCGGGCAAGGTCCCGGCGATAGGCGTCGATGCCGGGCGCGTCGGCGTCGGGCACGTGCTCGAGCTCCGCGTCGACGTGGATGATCGGCTGGACGTGCTTGGCCGCGTCGGCCGCCTCGAGCACCGCCCGGACCGCCGCGACCTGGTCGCCGCCGACGTAAACGGTCGTGATGCCCTGCCGGGCCTGGCTGGGATAGGCCGAATCGGCCACGACGATCCAGTTCCGGTGGCCGAACTTCGGAAGCACCTGTTTGAGGATTCGCTCGATGCCTGCCCGCGGGGATCGCGTGGGGGGCGGGGTATCCGGCTCCTGCGGCTGGGCGGCGGCCAGAGCCGATGCCGCTGCCGGCGGCCCGGCCGCGGCGGGCGTCGCCGCCAACAGCAGGGCGGCCAGCGAGAGAAGGGCTAGGAGGGTTGCGAAGGTCGGTCGGCTCATGGCGGTTTCTCCGGGGTTCGGGAGGAAAAAGGGGACGGGGCTAATTTGTGCGAAGCACCCTTCGGGCCGTGCCGGCAAATTAGCCCCGTCCCCTTTTTCCCGGAACGGTGGATGATACGGCTCGGCTCTTGAGCATACCCCTCCGGCCGCACGAACGCCACCGCCCTTGACCTCCGTAGCGACAGGCGGCTCGCCTGTCGCGAAGGACGTAACACGGGAAAACGCGCCGTACGACGGCCTTCCAAGGCCGTCGAGGGTTCGGGGGTATGATGCCGACGGCCTTCCAAGCCCGTCGAGGGCTCGGGGGTATGATGCCGACGGCCTTCCAAGCCCGTCGAGGGCTCGGGGGTATGATGCCGACGGCCTTCCAAGCCCGTCGAG
>Ga0180438_10002148_pt1 | contig 33092 bp, 52 predicted proteins | sample SS_ome_12_FD_132455 | JGI IMG/M metagenome (GOLD analysis project Ga0180438, IMG submission 132455) | Hypersaline lake sediment archaeal communities from the Salton Sea, California, USA - SS_3_D_2 metaG | ecosystem: Environmental > Aquatic > Non-marine Saline and Alkaline > Hypersaline >... | reverse complement strand
GGAATGTGCATAAAAAGATGAATGAGCAAGAGGCAACAGAAATGATTGAAAACGCATTTTTGTTGGCAGAAGAATTTGAAGTGCCATATTGGGGAATGAATTGTATACCGGACAAGGGGGCATATAGGGAGTACACCCCTTTTTCCCTGAACAACTATATTGGGGGTGCATGGCAGGGAATGATACTGCCTGACTTCAAACTTAGGTTTGATGAAAAGCTGATGTTGAAGGAGGATTACGATATGACACTCCAACACTTAATCACGTATGGAGGATGTTTGAGAGTGAATTTTGCCCATTATGATGTGAAACAGGCGGAACAGGAGGGTGGATGTGCCACATACCGGAATCTGGAAAGGGAGAAGGAACAGTTTTGGTCATTGATGAGGAAGTGGGGCAAGGATGTGATTCGAAGGGATAAATCCAGTGTGAGGAGTTTTGATTTTAATCCAATTATGAAATCACCAATAAAAGGGGTATGAAAAGGCCAACGGTTGATGAATTGAGAGTTGCGGCACTGAATGAAATGGTGCAAATTAAAATGTATTGCCGGGGGTGTGGAGAAGTTCATGACCTGAATGTGGCGGCCTGTGAATTACCGTTCTGGGTGAGGGAAATGGGATGTAATTGGTGCCCAATGTGTGAAGGTTATGCGAAGGAATATTACAGGGAGTGGTACATCAGAAGGAAGGCGGCACCGGGGAAGTGCCCGACAGAGAGGTGGAAACAGTTGGAAATTAAATTCTAATGGCATACGATAGGGTGAAGATATATGAACAGGCATTGGAGGTGCTGGAAAAAAAGAAATGCTTCTTTGTTGAGGATTTGGTGGCATTGATGGGAATACATAAATCGACATTTTACGATTTCTTCCCGATTAATTCAGACGAATCCAACGAGATAAAACGTGGATTGCAGAGGAACAGGGCGGACGTAAAGGTGGTTTTGAGGAAGAAAATGTATGATTCAGATAACCCTACGGCATGGTTGGGATTGTACAAATTGGTTTGTACGGATGAGGAGAGGCAGATGCTTTCAATGCAGGAGGTGAAGATCACGAAAGGGAATGATGCACCGTTGTTCGATCTGGGATTATTGAGTGAAGGGGAAAGGAAGATTTGGTATAAGTTGTATGATAAGGCGACCGGGAAGGTTGAAACGATAGACATAGACCATGAGGAAATTAACAGCAGGAGGCCAGAACTGGGAACAGGACAGCCAGAGTCAGAAGGATGAATATGAAATGGCAATTGGAATGATTTTGCCAGTTGCGGAAATTCTGGACATGAACCGGGGTGATGTGGTGGCCATGTTGGAACAAGCCAAAAGGACATTGAGGGATGACCGGGAATTCAACGTTACGGAAGCGGCGGTTGCGATCAGAAAAATATTAGTTGAGATTAAGGATTTGGAGTCAGAAATTGGGTTAAATAAACAGATATGAAAATCAGGTTTGAAGCAATTGAAATGAAGTGGCGAAGTGCGGCGATGAGTGAGCCGGATGATGCGAGGGATGTGTTGGTTTATATGGAGAGGGCGATGTGGAATGATGAGAAGAAGAGAATGGAGAAAATGAAGCAGATGCAAGTGGCTCATTGTGAGGGTGGGACATGGTTCTGGGAAGGACGGACAGTGAAGAAGAAGTATATTATTAAGTGGACAGAAATACCAGTTGGATGGAACGGTTGAGAGCAGTGTTGATGACGGAGAAGGTGCGGCATAGTGTTATGTGTTCGGCAGTTGTGGAGAATGGAAAAGTGACTGATATTGGATTGATTGTGTTGAGTGAAAGGAGGCCGGGGAAGATTGTCAAAAAAAAACGAGAAGAGTGAATGGATGGGATGCGATGGATCGGTTGGTGGCGATTAGTGAGATGGATTGTAAGTTGGTTGAGATTAGGAATGAAGAGGGAACGAGGTATAGGATAAGGAAGGCGTAATAAAATATTGAAGAGATGAATGAAATTGCGAAAATATTGAAGAGGTTCGGCCCAAAATATGAATTGAATTTCACGTATGATTATTTCAGTTCGATACCTTCATTGAGGATGGAGTTGCGTTATTATGATCAGAGGTTGAATGAAGTGATCAAAATAGAGCATCACATACCTCTTGATGAGGTTCATAAATATTCTGAGTATGGGCCGAGAATTATTGAAGATATGCAAAGGAAGATTCAGGAACAAATACACAAACTTTGGGGGGAGTTTGTTTAGTGAATGAGATAGACAAAAGCACGTTGGTGTGGAGGTATAAGGAATCGCTTGAAGAGTTTTTTAAGGCGGTGTGGCCTATCATTGAACCGGAGAAGGAATTGGTTTGGAATTGGCATCATTCGTATCTGGCAGAGGAGTTGGGGAGAAGGATGAAAATGGTGGGGAATAATGATGTGAGGGTTGATGATTTATTGATCAATGTACCTCCCGGAACCACGAAGAGCACATTGGTGACGATTGTTTTCCCTGTGTGGTGTTGGTTGAGTTATCCGGGAATGAAGTTTATCACGGCGAGTTATGATGAGAGTTTGGCGATATTTCATGCGGTGAAGAGTCGGGATATTATCAAATCAGATTGGTTTTTGGAATTGTTCAGTGATATATTTATTCTGAAATTTGATGTACAGAAGAAGAGTGAGTACCAGAACAATCATGGCGGACATAGGATAGCGGTCGGAGTGGGAGGTGGATCAACTGGGAAGCATGGAGATTTTTATATTGTTGATGATCCGATAAATCCAAAGAAAGCGGCGTCACCTCTTCAGATTGACACTGTGAATGATTGGTGGGATAAGACGGTGGTTAATAGGATGGTTGAGCCGAGTGTGAGCCAAAAGATTGTTGTGATGCAGAGATTGGCGTTGAAGGATTTGACGGGGCATTGTCTGGGAAAACCAGAGGGAAAATATTTTCATATCTGCCTCCCGGCGGAGAGTACGAAGAAGGTGAAGCCGAAGCCGGAGTTTTTGAGTGAGTTTTATGTGGATGGTTTGTTGGATGTGGTGAGGTTGCCGAGGAGGGTGTTGACATTCTTTTATGGTGAGATGGGAAGTAATGAGTATGCGGGGCAGTATGATCAGAACCCAATAGCGGAAGGTGGAAATTTGGCGAAGCCGGAGTGGTTTGGTTATTTCAATTTACAGAAGTTGGAGGCGAGGGCGTTTGAGGCAAATAAGAAATTGACATGGGATGTGTTCATTGATGGAGCATACACGGAGGATGAATTAAACGATCCGAGTGCGTTGTTGTGTACAACTTTCTTTGAGAATGACTTGTATATCAGGGACGTGGCGGAGGTGTGGATGGAGTTACCGGAGTTAGTCACATTTGTGCCTTCCTTTGTTGGTAGGAATGGAATGAATGGTGAGAGTAGGATTATTATTGAGCCGAAGGCGAGTGGGATGAGTGTGGCTCAGATGTTGAGGAGGTTGACGAATATGAATGTGATATTGGATAAACCACCGAAGGATGGAAAGACGGAAAGGTTCAAATCGAAGTTGCCGTTTATGGAAGGGAGAAGGGTTTATTTATTGGAGGGAGCGGGATGGGTTCCGATGTTTTTGAATCAGATTTTGGCGTTTCCATCTCCGGCGGCACATGATGATATTGCGGATTGTTTAGTGATGGCGATTGATCGGGTTGATGGAGGTAGAGCGGGGAGTTCAATTTTAGGATTTGGGGTGACGGGATGAGAAAGATTTTTGAATTCTTCAGGTTTGTTATTCGTGTTGTAATTATAGTTAGTTGGATTGTGATTATTTTTTGTTTGTATGGATGGAAAATGAGTGAGTATGAAAGGGAGAAATTATGATCGGAACATGGGTTGTTTTCGTGTTGATTTGTGTGGGAATGATGAGGGTGACAAAAAAAGACCTCGGACTCTTTTTCTTTTGGGGTTGTTTTTTACTTATTTTCGTTATCTTCTTAATAACCAATGTAATAGCAATAGGGTATGAATAGGGTATGAATAGCCTTTCCAAAGGTTCCATGATTGGATAAGGATTGGATAAGGATAAGGAAAAGGAAAAAGAAAGGATAAAATGAGTCTAAAACAGAGAATGAAAAAAGAGAAGGGCGAGAGGATTTTGGCCCTGCATAAAAAGTTAGTGAATTCAATATTTGAAAAGATACCGGAGTTAATGGAAGAGGAGGCGGAGGTGTATGTGCCGAAGGTGATGTTTGAAAAGTTGAATGATGAGGAGTTTGTTGTGTTATGGAGTTTGCCTAATCTGGTGATCCGAGTGAGTGATAATGCGGCGGAGTATTTGGAAGAGAGAAGGAACCTTTTGGGATTGAAAAGAGATGAGGGTGGAGGAGTGATGAGAACAAATGAGGATAAGGTTACGTAAAAAATTTACGTGAACAGATATGAAGAAATCTACTAACTTGTGAAGGATTTCAAATTTATAAAATCATAAAACAGAAAATCATGGCAGAAAAGAAGAGTGCACCAGTAGCGAAAAAAGCAGTGGCCGCAAAAAAGGCCCCAGTGAAAAAGGCCCCAGTGAAAGCCCCGGAGAAAAAGAAGATTGAAATGAATCAGAAAATGGCTGACCCGGATTCGATATTGAATGCCTATGACAATTTGATTGATCAGTTGGCGAAGGTGGAAGCGAGTCAGAGATTGAAGAGTAAACCGTTCAGGATATATTTTGTCCACCGGAAGAGGATGGAAGTGATGAAGTTGAATTTCATCAAATCTATGAGGTGAGATGATTAAACTTACCATTGACGAGAAGGAATACCATGCACCGCAGTTCTGGGAGGAGATTAAATTAAGCAAGTTCATTGAATTGTGCGAGATTCCTATCCCTGAGAAGTTAAGGAATTTGTGGGTAGCGAGTGCGGCTGATAAGCAGGAGGAGTGGGATAAGGCAAACGATGAGATTGGAGTTGAGGAGAATGTGAAAATCTTCCCGGATTATTATGGGAAGGTGATGGGTTGTTTGACGGATATGCCGCAGGAGATTATTGACAGGGTTGATGGGGCGTTGAGGGAAGAGTTTTTCAATCAGCATTTGAGACATTTCATTTATTCCAGTTTTGCGAAATACCCTGTTCATTTGGTGGAAGGAAAGTTGGAAATGTATGATCCACCATACAAGACGAGTTTCGTGCTAAACGATGTGGTGTATTATTTGCCGAGAGATTTGAAGGTGTATGGCGAAGATATTCCGTTGGGAATGGAGAGGGCGATTACGTTTGCGGAGGCGAGTGATATTGAGGTTGCGTTGAGGAATATGGCGGAGGGTGCGGCGAATCGGTTGCCTATGTTTGTGGCGATCTATTGCCGGGAGGAGAAGAAGGAGTACGATGAGAAGGAAACAATGGAGAGGGCGAAACTTTTCAATGATCTTCCTATGGAAGAGGTTTGGAGGGTTTTTTTTTGCATTTACAGGCAACTTGGAAAATATCAGAATTATATCCGAGAGTATTCAAAAAGAGCGGAAGAAGTTCTACCGGGGCGATTAAGGAGTCTGGTTTAGCGGATTTTGGTTGGAGAGGAATGTTGTATGAAGTGGCGCAGGATGGAGGATGCGGAAGGATTGGAGAAGTGGAGAAAATGAACCTTTATGAGTTTATCAATTATTTAAGTTTTCTACGTGCCCAAAATAGATACAGCGAACTTACGAAACCTAAAACAAAGTAAGGAGAAGTTGGAAGCAGAGATTGAATTGTTGATTCATTTGAAAAGGGCGTTGTGTGTTCGTGAATTGACGAATGAAGGAAGGGCGTATGTGAATAAGTTAATTAATCAGAAGAGACATGACGTTAGAACAATTGAGAGTAAAATTAGTAGCGGCGAAAACGTTGGCCATTGAACAGGTGGTTTTCGATTATTCGAGTTATATGAATCACGGATCCAAAGTGTACCCGTTGGCGTTATGGGATTTTGACAACATCGAAGGGGTGCAGATGATCGGAGGGAATGGTGAAAAGACGATGGCGATAAATTGTTGGGTGATCAATGTGGTATCGCCGGAGGATGATGTGGAGAACAGGCATACGGCGTGGGACACAATTGAGACGGCAATGAAGGCATATCTTTTGGCAGTGAACGCAGTAGATGACTTGACGATTGAAAATCTGAGGGAAATGCCGTATGAATATTTTCCCGCAGGATTGTTGAGTTTGGAAAGGGAGATGGCGGTAAGGTATCGGGTTGAGTTGAAATTATGGTGCTGACGGATAAGAACATAGAGCCAATCAAGGTGATTCTGAAGAAGGAATTGTTGGAGGAGTGGAAGAGACAGGGCCATTTTGAGAGTGGAAAGATTGTTGAGGAATTGGATTTTTTGATTGAAAGGGAATTTGGAAGAACGAGTATTGTGGGGTTGATGTACCCGTATGGGACGTATCAGGATGCGGGGGTGAGTGCGGAGAATATACCATTTTCACCGGGATCGGGAGCGAAGAAATCGAAGTACATTGATGCGTTGATTGGGTTTGTGCAGAGAAGGATGGCGGTAGCGGATTTGAAGGAGGCGAAGAGTGTGGCGTTTGCGATAGCACATACACAGAAGAAGGAAGGGATGCCAACGAGAGGGGCGCTGAGTTATTCATCCACAGGAAAGAGAACAGGATGGGTTTCGGAAGCGATTGAGAAGGCGGGGCCGAAATTAGGAATCTATATACGGCAGTTTTATCGGGAGTTTATGACGGCGGAATTTGAGAGCGTGATAACGAAGAATATTAAAAAGATTTAAAATGGCACTAACGATATCAGTACATCCGGCAGAGGTGATAACCAATGAACCAAATTTTACCGTTGGCACGAGTTTGGTTGAGAGTGCGAGTATACAGAATTTGAGGATTAGGGCAACCATTTTCATAGGCGGGGAAGATGAACCAGTGGCGGTTTTTGAACAGCCGGATGGATTGAATTCATGGACATTATTTGAAACATTAAATTCCTTTTGTGGGAAGTGTGATGAGGATATTGGTGTTGCGGATGTGCATATTGGCCCAACGCCGGGATCGGAGTTAGCGGCATCGTGGACGAATCAGGGATTAACAACGTTTTCGGCAAGTGGAAGGGAAATTGTTTCAGCAATTCAGGCGGCGGCAACATCGGCGTTTTGTAGATCAAATATTGATTTGGGTAATGCCCTGCCTGGTGATGTGTTTGTGATTGGATTGGAAAATGATTGGGTTGACACGGGCGTGAACAAAGCGTTGATGTACTGGAGTAATAATAGCACGATCAGCGCAGGGGATACACAGGTGTCACAGTATTGTGGGTTAAGTAGTGGGGAGTTGAAGCCGAACCATATATTCTTCGCACTGATGGATGAGGATCAATTGACGACCACCCCTTACATCGGGTTGGGAAATGCGGATGGTGAGGTGAATTTTGCCGGGACGGTTACGGTGCATAAGTTGGATATAAATTCTGGCGATCTGAAGGGTAACCCCGGGGTATATTTCAAAGTAAAATTTGAAGAGGTTTATGAGGATGTTGATTATGAAACAGATATTGGGGCGGAGGCGTTTAGTGACACGATGTTGTTTATTCCTGCGGTGGTGAGGCCGGGAGAGGATTTTGAAGATGATTTTTTGATGGATGGCAGTTCACATAATTTTTTGAGCCGACAGGGTGGTGATGTTGGGTTGTATAAGTATGGGATAGGAATGGAGGCGAGGGTGATGTGGTGTTGCGTTTCGGCATGGGTTCGAGCGGTGACCAGTGTTGATGCGGGAACGAATATTGAAAATGATATACCAAACATGGGTTGGGGTATATTGGCTATTAGTGATTCCGGGGCCAGTACTTACAACCCGGATGCGGAGGATGAGACGATTGCGTTTACGCTGTCATCGGTGGTGTATGGTGGCGGAGTATTATATTCAAGTTCCATTATTTTGAGTTGCGAGTTGAAGTGCTTTAAATCTATTAAATGCCTGAGTTTTGTGGGTGATCTGGGAGAGGAGTTTGTTTTATTCAGAGGGTTGTATTCAGAGAGAGGGTTGGCGGATAAATCATTTTACAAGGATGTGAATGGAATGAGTAGGGTATTGAGGGCGACTAAGAAGTTGAGAATGAAGTTGAGGACATTGGTTGAGGACGGTGGGGTGAGATGGTTGTTGCATCAATTGACATATACAGAAAAGAATGTTTGGTTGTTCAATCTGGCGGAGCCGACAGGGTTTAAGGAGGTAACGGTTTTGGATAAGGAGGCGACAATTTATGACAGGAATGAATTGATTGAAGAGGAAATTGAAATCGAATATTATGAGTAAAACGCAACTATATCTGGGCACAAACCTTTTGGATTTTAATGGTGAGTACAATGTGAAAAGACAAGTCACGGATTTCAGGGATTTGGCATTGGGAGCGAGTAATAAATCCTACACGATTGATATACCCCTGACCAGAGTGAATAAGAAGTTATTGAAGTTGCCGTATGATGTGAGGAGTAAACAGGAGGTGTCGGATGAGGCGAGAATTGTGGCTGATGGTATTGAGTTGATAAAAGGGAAGTTTCGGTTGTTGACAATAAATGAATCGGCGGCGAGAGGGATTATTGAGGCTGACGATTGGATGGCTGACCTTTCCGGGTTAAATTTAAATTCCGGGACATGGGCGAGTTCGTATGAACATTTATTTACGAGTGCAAATATTGTTGCGAGTTGGTCGGCGGCGGCGGGAGCATTTTATCGCTATCCATTGATTAATTGGGGTGAGTTGTATAGTGAGGATTATGGTGCAACGGGATCGAAAGTGTACCCGTATGATTTTTACCCGATGTTTCATGTGGGATCAATTTTGGAAAAGCACCTTGCGGATGCAGGATATGTTTTGGCGGCGAATGGATTCTTTGCCAGTACGGTGGGCAATGCCATGTATATTCTGGGAAAGGCGAGAACGAATGTACAGGATTTTCTTACTGACAAAGGGTTGTCGGTTTATGTGGATGACCTACTTGACAACTATGATATTGATGCGGCGGTGGCGGCATCGGGAACGGGAGCCTGTTCGGTTACTCAGGTTATGGTTATGAATGGTGAAACGCTGGACGAGGGTGATGATTTCAGTGGGGTAACCCATGAATATGATATACCGGAGGAGGGAACGTATCGGTTGAAATCACAAATAAAAGTTTTCTCAACCTGTAATTCATCGGGATCATGGACGGCGGACATAAATATTATCACATGGTCAATACGTAAAAACGGCACTCCATTGGTGAGTTATTCGGAATCGGATTCGAGTAGCCCAACGATATTTGATACGGGGAATGTTTTTAATCTGGATACGGGATGGGTGCATTTGTTGGCTACGGATGACATTGACGTTCATGTTGCGATATCTGCGGAGGGAACGAATAACGGAGGATCACCGGACGATATGTTGTTGTATGTTATAAATGGAGCGGCGGTATCATTTCTGGAAAATACATGGGATGAAAGGAATTTGTGGCCGGGAATAGGTATGACGATTTCACCGTATACGCATTTCCCGGATATGACGTTGACATCATTAATGAAATCCATGAAGGAGATTTTTAACCTCAGGTTGTTTATGGATAAGAATAACCGGACGCTATACATTGAGGAGAGCGATGATTTTTATGGCTCATCTGTGGTGGATTGGAGTGATAAAATTGATTATTCAGAACCAATTGAATTAGAGGTGATTGCGGCGAATTACAAAGAGAACCGCAGAATGAAGTATAAAAATGACCCATCGGACAATGCTCTGGTGGCGTATATCGGGCGGTATGGTTTTCCTAATACCTATGATCATGTGTTCACGAGTGAATATATTAAACCGGGGTTGACGATCCTGACAAGCAACTTCGCTCCATGCGTACAGGGATTCATGAGTCAGATAGGGCATTACGAAAATCGGGTGCCAAGGATTTACGGAGATGGGGAATACGTGAGTGCGACCAAGAATTACCCGCAATACAGGGCCAAATCATGGGAGCCAAGGTTGCTTCTATGGGGCGGGTTATTTGCTCTAAATACAGGGAATTTCGATTACCACGATGAAATTGAAGATGCATCAGGGACCAATTATACCACGTTTCCCAAAGCAACCACATATTCGATGACCACTTCGTCCGGACATTGGTGGAAGGATTTCAGAAGGATTGAGGAGGCGAAGATATTGACCTGTACACTGAAGTTATCACCAGCCGAAATAAATAAATTTGTCACGGTGGTGGGAACGGCGGCTAACGAGGGATTCAGAGCCGCATATCAATTAAACGTTGATGGTAACCAGATGTATTTCATTTGCACGAGGATTATCACGGATGGAAGTAGGGTGAAAGCGGAGTTCATTCAAAAAATATAATCATGGCAGATAAGATTTATTCATTTCGGATTGATATTGAGGATCGGGGAAAGGTTGCGGAAGAGATTCTGAAGGTTGACCAGTCGTTGCAGAAGTTGAATGAGACGAGGAGACAGGCGAAGAAGGATTTGGATAAGGGTAAGATAAGCCAAGATCAGTACAATAAAGTATTGAAAGACACGAAGTTGAGAGAGACGGAGTTGAGGCAGGGGAAGATTCAGTTGGCGAAAGCGGATCGGAGTTTGGCTACCCAGACGATTTCAACGAAGAATTCAATGGCGGCGTTGAGGGCGGAGACGAGTTTATTGATTCAGAAGGCGAACCAGTTGAATCTGGCAACGGCGCAGGGAAGGAAGGAATTTGCCAGTATACAGAAACAGGTTGATAAGAATAAAACGGCGATCAGGAATTTTGATCGACAGATGAGTGGATCGAAAACTCTGGTGGGCGAGTATGGCAGAGGAATAGTTAGTTCGTTCAAATCAATGGCGGCGGGGTTGATTGGGTTCACGGCGTTGATCAGGGTGATGAGGGATTTGACGAAGGTGACGGGTGAGTTCGATACGGCAACGGCGAAGTTGGCGAGTGTGACATTGAGTACGAGGGAGGAGATAAGTGAGTTGACGGATCAGGCGGAGAGGTTGGGTGCAACGACCATCTTCACGGCGGCACAGGTAACGGACTTGCAGATCAGTTTGGCTAAGTTGGGATTCACGGCAGAAGAGATTCAACAGAGTACGGCGGCGGTGGTTGATTTCGCCACGGCAACAGGGGCCGATCTGGGACAGGCGGCGAAGGTAGCGGGTGTGGCGATTAGAGCGTTTGGATTGGATGCTTTGGAGGCGGAGGCAACGGTGGCGAGTCTGGCGATTGGCACAACGAAATCGGCATTGGCGTTTGAGGATTATGAAACGATATTATCCACAACGGGATCGGTGGCGAGAGCGTATGGATTTACATTGGAGGATACGATTGCGTTAACAGGTCGGTTGAGGGACGCAGGATTTGATGCGAGTAAGGCGGCAACGGCAACGAGAAATATTCTTTTGAATCTGGCGGATGCGAATGGAGCGTTGGCACAGAAGTTGGGAGGATCGGTTGGAACGTTGGATGAGATGATTGATGCGTTGGTTGATCTGGACGAGAGAGGGATAGGGTTGAATGAGACATTGGAGTTGACAGATAAAAGATCAGTTGCGGCATTTTCTCAATTCCTGCAGGGTGCGGAGAGCGTGAGGGAGTTAAAGGATCAGGTGACGGACACCACGGATCAGTTGGAGGAGATGGTGGATTTGCAGTTGGATTCATTTGCGGGTGATGTGAAAGCGTTGCAGTCGGCTTGGCAGGGATTCATTTTGAGCCTTCAGGCATCGGGAGCGTTAAGGGAGGTAACACAGTTTTTGAAGGATGCTGTTTTACAGGTTTCAAACCTTGATCTGGCGTTTACGAAATTTCATAAGCAGACGGGACAGCAGATAGAGGAATCATTTAACCTTCTGAGTTCATTGAGTAATAAGCAGGGACAGGAGTTTCAAGCGGTGATAGCGGAATTGGATAAGATTGATTTTGCGAAATTGAGTTTAGACCCGGAGGATTATGCGGCACAGTTTGCCGAGATTAGGAATGTGAATAAGAAGGAGAGTGTTGCGTTGGCGAAGGAGTATATCAGGCAGAGGCATGAGACGAATAGGGAGGATATTGAAATAAATTTGGCAACGGAGAGAAGGAAGGCCGAGGATGCGGTGGATATTGTGAAGAGAAGAGAAGCGGATAAGGAGAAAGCGGCGGCGGAGGCAAGAGAGAAACAGGCGAAGGCCGATCTGAAAGCGGCGGAGAAGTTGGCGAAGGAAAAAGCGGCGGCGGAGAAGAAAGCGACTGAGGAAGCGGCGAGAGAGATAGCGAGATTCAAGATAGAGGTTGAAAGGGAAGTGGCGAAGGCGTTGGAGAGAAGTACGGGTGGAGTATTGAAGCAGGAGGAGACGATTGCGGATCAGAGGATTGATTTATTGAAGCAGCAGTTGGATGCGGTGAAGTTGTTGACGGCAGATAGTGAAGAGGAGCGGATTGCACAGTTGGAGAAAACATTGGTGTTGGAGGGTGAGATAAGGAGGGCTGAGTTTGCGAAGGATCAGGTGGCGAGGGATTTATTATTGGAACAGGCGAAGAGTGATTACAATGATCTGGAAACCACGTTGAGGGGGTTAAAGGATCGGTTGGCGAGTGGTGAGATTACGAAGGAGTTTTTTAATAGCCAACAGGAGATTATTGAAGCGAGTCAGGAGAATATAATGCAGACGCAGGAAATTCTCAATGAGCAGACGAAGTTGGCGAATGAGGAATTGGAAAATGATCTGACAGCACAGAAGGTTAAGGGAGCGCAGGAAAGGGCGGGGATTGAGAAGAAAACCCAGAAGGAGATATTGGATGAGGTTGATAAGGGATTACAGGTTGCGAGTAAATTGACGACTCAATTTTCTGATCTATTCGAGGCCCAGAAACAGAAGGAGTTGAGTGCGGCAGGAGATAATGCGGCGAAGAGGGAGGAGATTGAAAAGAAATATGCACGTAGACAACAGGCGGTTTCAGTGACACAGGCATTGATCAATGTGGCGCAGGGTATAACGAAGGCGATTGCACAGGGTGGTATATTAGGGATTATCACGGGGGGGATTGTGAGTGCAGCAGGGTTGTTACAGGTTCAGTCAATTCGTGCGGCGAAATTCGAGGAAGGCGGAAAGGTTCAATCAGGAAGTGAGTTGCCGGGATTTTCCAAATCGGGAGATAATACATTGGCATTGGTGAAGCCGGGAGAGGCGGTATTGAATCAGAGACAGCAGTTGGCGATTGGTGGGCCTGAGATATTGCGTAGGGCCGGGGTTCCGGGATTTGCAACAGGAGGAGTGGTTGGAGCGCCTGAACCGAACGTATCGGGATTGAACGGAGGATTGGATTTGGTTGGATTGATAAATTCTATCAAGGTGGTGCAGAATGTGAATGAGTTGCATGATGCAGAAAGGGAATTGGAGGTGATAAATGAAACATCAGAAATATGATAGATATTCGGGAGAGGACGAAGAATTATGTGAAGGATAATTTTAACATCACCCCGGAGACAACGGAGACGATGTTTGACATGGGATTGATCCGGGAGGATATTGCGAGGAGGGTGTTGATACGTGACGAATATCAGAGGAAATCACCGTTGAAGAAGAAGACCGAGTTAAAGATTTATTTAGGTGAAAAATGGTCTGTAAGCCTTAGCACGGTTGAGAAAATAATTACCGAAGGACATGAATTGTTTCCATAAATTTACTATCTTGCATATAGAAAATTATAACCAAGCGAGAGGGCCGCATTTTGGTTTGGCGCAATGACGATTGCAGAACAGCCGTTTGATCAACGGTGAGATGGAGGCCAGAGATACGAAAGATAAACCCCTGTCAGAAATGGCGGGGGTTTTGTTTTACGTAAAAAATTGGTGCAAATCGTACCAAAATATCATCTACTTTTACAAGTACAGAAATCCCCGCTAAACGGGTAGGCAGGGGCAGGAGCAGACTTTTACCAATTGTGGTATGATAGTATGCGACAGAGCCGGATCGGATAAATCCCTGATGCCCAATTAGTTGCAAGACGTAATAAAAGACGTAGAGGTATGGAACAAATATTGGCAGAATCACCGTGGATGACGATTGTTGATAAGGCGGATGGTGTGGTTGAGATAAATATTGAAGGGATTATTGGCGAAGGATTTTGGAGCGAGGATGAAGCGGAAGGAGCATTGAACACGAAAGAGGCAATGCGGAACGAATTGAAGGTCATCGGGCAGACGGATGCCCATACAATCATAGTAAACATAAATTCATACGGTGGGGATGTTAATCACGGCATTTCGATTTATGATATGTTGGCCCAAAACAAGGCGAAGATCATAACACGGGTGAATGGATTTACGGCGAGTATTGCTACGGTGATTGCGATGGCGGGTGACCAAAGGGAGATTTCAAGCAACTCATTATTTCTGATTCACAAACCGAGTTTATTGATGTTGGGAGGATTCAATGCGAATGATCTGGCGAAAAGGATTGAGCAGTTGGATATTGTTGACAAGAGGATTCGGGAGATTTATGTGAAGAGGGGTGCGATCAATTATATAGTTGATCGGCTGATGGAGGAGAATGATGGGAAAGGAAAGTGGCTGGATGCTGATGAGGCAAGGGAAAACCAGTTTGTTGACACGGTTTTTGAGCCTATGAAGATGGCGGCTTGTGTGAATACGCCTGAGTTATTGAATCAGTTAGGGATTGCAGAAGTACCGGAAAATTTCTTAAACAAGCAAGATATGTCAAACGAAAAGAATGTTTTACAAGGGATGTTGGATGAACTCAGGGAGTTTATTGATGGCATCATTAAGCCGAAGGCAAAGGAAGAAGGAACCGAGGGTAAAACCGAAGGGGAAGAGAAGACAGAGGAAACGATTATGGTTGCCCCGGCGGAGATCAACGCTAAACTGACAGCGATGCAGGAGGCGATTGATGCAGTTGAAATCAACGAGGCGGTTGTTGCCGAAGTTGAAACCCTCAAAGCGGAGAAGGTGGAGTTTGAAAAGACGGTCACCGATCTACAGGCAGAGAACAAGACCCAGAAGGATAAGTTGGTTGAATTGGAAGGGAAACTGACCAAGTTGAACGGCAAATCCACCAAGACGGAAGGGCCGGAAGGTCTGGAAGACCCGGACGAGGGTATGTTGACAGCAGAGCAGAAGGCGTTGAAAAACGATCTGGCATCCCTGAGAGCACAATTGACGGAAGTTCATAATTAGGAATCATTTAAGAATAATTTAAAAAGAGAAACATGGCACTATTTATCACAAGTTCGATCACTTGGGGAGGAAAGGAAAATTTGGATTATTTTCTAAAGCCTATGTTTATTGGGAAATCACCATGGGAAACCCAAGGTGTACGGGTGATTCCTAATATTCAATCCTCACAGAAACTCAATTATTTCGGGGCGGCCTCGAAGTTATTGAAGGCGTATGCAAAAGGATTTTCCGGGGCGGCGGGTACGACCTACACCCAGAGAACCATTACCACTTACCGTCTGAAGGCAGAAGCCGCAGATGATGCGTTGGAGTTCTACCAGACAGTATTTGAGCAGGGACTCAGGACAGATGATTGGAACAATCTGGACGAGACGATGCTGAAGGAAATTATCATTCAGATTTACAGAAATGCGGTTGCGAGTGATGTATACCGTAAGTTCTGGCTGGATGACCCATACAAGGAAACCGTTTCAAGTGGAACGCAGACGGGTACGGCGGATGCGGATTACAATTCCATTACTGACGGTGGGATGTGGTATAAGTTGATGGCGAATGCTTCGGCAACCCCTTCAGCGACCCAAATCTTCAGGAAAGTTGTTGCGGATGGTGCGGTTGCACAGGTTGATACCGTGACCCTGACAGGAACAGCCGGGACAGCGAATGTGACTTATGAAGGTGTTAATTATCTGGCGACCTTTGATACAGATATTGCAACGACCAGTGCGGCGTTTGTTGCCCTTCATGCGGCGGCATTGGCCCTGAGGGGTGTAACCCTGACAGGTACGACCACATTGATATTCACCGCCTCAGTAGCGGGAACGGAGCATTTACCACCTACCACGACTAACGTAACGGGTAACCTCGCTGGATCAACAGCGAACACCACAGCGAACACGGCCCCATCCGCATTGGCGGCAGGGGAGTCGGAAGATATTTTCAATGCCCTTCACGTTGGTGCGGATAAGGTTCTGAAGGCATTACCTCCACAACAGAAAGTATTGTTGGTTGCCGATCTGGTGTATGAAAATTACATGACCTACCTTGAATCATTGGGTACAGAGAGAGCACAATTACAATTGGAGAATGGACAGAGCCTCTATACGTATCGGGGAATTCCAATTATCTCAATGGGTTGGGACGTTCATCTGGACGCTGATTTTGCCCATGTATCTGGCGAACTTCATGCACAACCGCATAGGGTGATCTATACCAGTATTGACAATCTTGTTTTGGGATTGGATTCAATGAATCAATTCAATGAGACGAAGATGTGGTATAACCCGGATGCTGAGGAAAACCGTTTCCGTTCTAAATTGGTGATGGGTTGCCAGTATGTACATAATAAATTGGTAGCAGTCGCCTATTAGGCGATTGTTACTTTTATTCACCTTAATCGGAGGAACGAAAAATGGCAATAGCAGCATATACAAAAGCGTGTGCGAAGAACGTTGGAGGAAATTCAGCGGTTTATCTCACGGAGGCATCCAATGTGACGACAGTTACCGTTACCTCCGGGGAGATCAGTGCGGCGATCACAATGGCATCGGGAAAGACCTTCCATGAGGTACAGGCCGATCTGGACAGCGTGGTTCATACTCAGGAAGGAGTTGGAAACCAAAGCAACATTTCATATACCCATAGGGTTGAGATGACCTTTGCCAAGCCTTCTGTTGGGCTTAACACATTAAGGGATTCACTTGCGGATGGTTCACCTTGCGGAATTGTGGCAATCGTAACCGATGCAAATGGAACCAGTTGGTTGGTGGGATATAATGAGACTGACGGAACGAACAGGGCGTTATATCTGGCAACCGATTCCTTGAATTCAGGAGCGGAACCTGCGGAAGAGGACGGACAGGCAATTACGGTGGCACTGGAATGTCAATCCGGTTACCTTTCTCTTCCTTTTGATTCGACCATTGGTGCAACGATCACTGGCGAGTCGGCGGCGTTTATTACCTATGCGTAATGGATAGCCTGAAGGTTGTTAAGGGTTTCGCCGGGACAGAGGTTCAGATTGTGAAGAGTGGGAGGATTGTAAAGGTTGATCTGGAAAATGCCACCAAAGAACAACTGAAACTTCTTCACGAGTTGAATCATCCGGCAGTGGAAGTTGAAAAACCGAAACCCAAAACCCAAGCGAAACAGAATAAATAATCGTAAGGGGTGGCAGATTGTCACCCCTTTTTTAATTGAATGACATGGGATTATTTGATGCGAAATACATGGATTTGTCAGGTGAGGATATTGTGCCTCAATCTGAATCGGAATTGACATTCAATAGTCACGATTACATTCCCTTTGGGATGGATAATTTATTTCCACAGGCGTTGGCGCTGTTTTCGAGGGTGTCACCTAATCATAGGGGAATCCTTAATTCGAAGCACCGTTATATTGTGGGGAAGGGAATAACGAGTGAGGATGAGGCGTTTTTGGATGAGTTGAAAGCGGTCAATTTTGAAGGCGAGGGATTCAATAGTGTTGTGAGTAAGTTGATGACCGATGACTTGAGATTTGGAAATTCATGGGTTGAATTTATTACGGATAGGAATGGGAGTTTCTTATGGTATAACCATTTGGATTCCACGAAGTGCAGGATGGCGAAGAATAAAGAGGAGGTGATAATTCACCCGGATTGGCGATTGTATAAGGGAAAGACGGATAAGTTCAGGCGGTCACTTCCTATTTACCCGAGGTGGGAGAAGGATCAGGGAGAAGATGGGTTTTCAGCATTACGGACGGTGGTTCATGTGAAGGATTACGAGCCGGAATTTGTGTATTACGGATTGCCGGATTATATAGCGGCGAAGGATTCGGTGCAGATTGATTTCAAAACGAACAAGTGGAATTTGGCGAGGCTGAAAAATGCGTTCAGGATTTCAGGGATGTTGGTGGTTCCTGTAAAGGATGAAGCAGAATCAAAAAAGGTTCTGGATTACATCAATAAAAACTACATTGGTGAAGAGAATCAGGGTAAGTTGCTTACGATAACGAAATCAAGGGCATCAGAGACGGAGAAGGCCGACCAGACACAGTTGGTTGAGACGAGACAGAGTGATGCGGGGAGTTGGATGGATTTGCATAAGCAGTCAACAGGAGATATGATAGTTACGCATTCATGGTTTCGGAGTCTGGTGGGATTGGCGGATAACACGGGATTTGACACGCAGAGGATTTTGAATGAGTATGAGACGGCGAAGAATACAGTGATCAATGATTACCAAGAGAAGTGGGTTGATGTGTTTAAGAAGATGTATTTGGAAGTGCAGAACAGGGACGTGGAGATGGAATTTATTAACCAAGCACCTTTTGATACAGACAATTACAAATATGTTTGGGAATTAAGGAAGGAGAAGGGTTTGGATTATGATGAGAATGATGAGGCCCAACAGGTGATTGTTATGGATCAGGGAACAAGGAAAGGGACAGAAAATGGCTAATCTGATAAGCGAAGCGGAAGTTATTGAATTGGCATTCGAGAGAAAAGTTGAACCGGGGAAAATACCGGAGAATGTTATTGCGGCGGCACAGGTGAAGCACGTTAAACCAATTCTGGGAGAAGATTTTTACGAGGTGGTGGTGGCTGATCTGACGACATACGCCACGTTGATCACGCAGATAAAACCGATGTTGGCTTATTTCGTCAAATTCTGGGTATTACCGAGGATTCATGTGGAGACGGGATCGGTTGGGATGGCAAGGATTCAGGGACAGAACAGGCAACCAGCGACACAGAATGATTCAGAGAAGTTGAGGGAGGATGCGTTGCAGATGGCACAGATGCACGGCGAGATTCTGAGGAGATATTTGGAGTTGAATGAATCAAGTTACCCGCTATATTTCAGGGGGTCGAACCCGCAGGAACAGGTGGAGATCAGAGGCGGGATTATTATGAAAAAGGAGAAGTGGGATGATTTTTATAAGGACACGGATGATTATACGATGTACCTGAAAAATTATTGATAGTTCATTGATGTAATGAAATTACCTATACCGAAAATCTGGAAAGGGAAAACAGTCACGATTGTTGGCGGTGGCCCAAGTTTGAACGGATTTGATTTCGGAAGGTTGGAAGGGATTGTGGTTGGAACGAATCATTCACCAAAATTTCATCGGGCGGATATGTTGGTTGCGATTGACCAGAAATTTCATGAGAGGGAAGGGGAATGGCTGGATGGATTGAGTTGTTTGAAGGTCACGCAGAACCCTACGCACCGGGAGGATTTTATTAAGGTTGAGTTGGAACCGGATTATGAGAATCCGCATGAGGATCATGATTGGACGGTTTTGAGGGCAAACCTGAGTGGGTTCCTTGCGTTAGCGGTATCTCTTCATCTGGGAGCGGAAAACATATTCCTGCTTGGCTTTGACGGAGGATATACGGCAGGAAAGGAGACACCGAACTTCCATCCATACCATTATGAGGGGCCGGGAATGAATTTCTACACGCCACAGAATCAGTATTATGATTTTTATAAGGATAGGAAGATTATCAATGTTGGGATGTACTCGAGGATAGCGGCATTTAAGAGGGTGGATTTGAAATCGGATTTTTATGGATTGGTTAACGGCTGAGAGGGAGAAGTATTACCACCTATGGGAGCAGGGTGATTACACGAGCAATTCGGCGATCAATTATGCGAATGAGTTGATTGGAAAGGTCGGCGGGTATGTGCTGGAGATTGGATGCGGAAAGGGTGTGAGCATGGATATATTGAATAAACAGAGAGGGGTGAAGTGTACGGGAGTGGATATTACGCTGAATGGGTATGAGGGAGATGCCCCGGTTTTTGAGGCCCCGGTGTGGGAAATGCCATTCCCGGACAAGTGTTTCGATTATTCATTCTCAACGGATGTGATGGAACATATACCAATGGAGATGATTGAGAAAAGTTTGAAAGAGATTGACAGGGTGACCAGACATAAGACGTTTCACTTTATATCAACCAAAGTGGCGTTAACGAAGTATAAGGGTGAACAGGTTCATTTGATTGTTAAGCCAGATGATTGGTGGATGGCACAGTTTGGAAGGATGTGTGGGATTGAAGCGGAATTAAAATTTTGGTAAGATGCCAATGGTTGATCCAATATTGATTACAGGTGTGCCGAGATCGGGAACGAGTCTGGTGGCGAACATTGTGAATCAGGCCGGAGCGAGAGGCGGGGTGTTGGATGTGAATGGAACGAAGGAGAACCCAACGGGGTTTTATGAGAATCAGGAAATAATCACGAAGGTGACGAAGCGGATCCTTTTTGATCTGGGTTATGATCCGAGAGGACAGGTGAAGTTACCGGGAACGGATTGCGGGCGAGTGGATGTAAGCAATGAGGTTTTTGATATTGTGAGAGGACAGGGGATTGGAACGGGCGAGAAGTGGTTTTTTAAAGACCCGAAAACGATATTATTGTATGGGAGTTGGAACGAATCATTTCCGAAAGCGAAGTGGGTGTTGGTAAGAAGGAATACGACAGATATTGTTGGATCATGCCTGAGGACGAATTTTATGGGAGATAGGGAGACGATTGGAGAGTGGATTGAATATGCGAGGGAGTACATGAATTTAATGGATGCGTTGAGGTATGAAGGAGCGGATGCGAGAGAGTTGTGGTACGATAATATTATCGAAGGAAATTATGAGGAATTGAGAGAAGTGATTGAGTGGTTGGGATTGAAATATGATGAGAGGTATATTGATGAAATTACGATAAGATAATGAGTGAAAATTGGCAATCGAAACAGATCATAAGTTCGAAGGGTATCATTGATAACGAAGGTACACCGAGGGGCATATTGATGGGTTCAGACGATTCACAGGTGGTACAGTTATATGGATCAAATGGAAACCCATTGAAGATTGAACCTAATAATTCAATGCCCGTAACGATCCAAGATCAACCAACGCCGATTGTGATTGTGCCGTTTTCCCTTCTGGAACAGCAGACCACGACCACCGGGGCCATTGCCATTGATGATTATGTTATACCTGTTGCGAGTGCGACAGGGATTGCGGCAGGGAAAATGATTACGTTATTTGATGTGGCGAGTGTACGTTATTCATGGTTTATTGTGGTGAGTGTGGCATCGTTAAATATAACGGTTGACAGGCCAGTTGATTTTGCATTTCCAAGCGGAACGTATGTTGATGTTTCAGAAACCGACATGGTTAAGGATGGATCGGGAACCCCGCTTGTTTATGGGGTACGAAATAATGCAGGGGTGACACCGCCTCCGGGAATAGATTTATCGGTTGATATTACAAGAATGATTTTTGAATGTCAAACCACAAATCTGCCAGAGGTGAGTATGTTTGGCGATATTGCCGGAGGGTTGACCAGAGGGTTGTTTTGCAGAAAGCGGAACGGTGAATATTATAACGTGTTTAATTGCAAAACCAATGGAGAGATTGCCGGGATCATGTACGATTGGAACCAGTTGGATTCATCAAAACATGGGGTCAATGGATTTGTGGCGAGGTTGACATTTGCGGGACAATCAAAAATGGGAGCCGTTCAGAGGTTGGCGATAAATGAAGATTTGGAAATTTGGATTCAAGACGATATAACAAGCGGCGGGACAGTCTTATCATTGAAGATATTGGCAGAGGGATCAATTGTTGAACCATAAAAAACGAAAATATCATGGCAAGTATTAACAAAATTTCAGGAGACAAAGGTTGTGACCTTCAGGTTGGAGCAGGAACATATACCCCCACAGGGAGACACTTGGGTAAAAAGATTTATGCAATCGGGGTGCAGACCGAGGCCAACATCACCAACTTTAAGCATACACCGAAAGGATCGGATGGAAGGGATTTGACACAGGTGACTGTGACGGCAGATGGGTGGATCGGCGTGGCCCTTCCGGTGGTGCAGACAACGGGGTTCATTCCGTTGGGAGTGGATGCGGATGAGGTTGTGGTTGCATCTGGGAACGTAATGATGTATTTTAGGTAAAAAAATTATCATGGCAATAGCGAAATTTTATAGATGCCATTCAAGGAATGTTGCGGGGAACCAATACCTATTCCTTGCGAACGCTGAGAATATTGATACCATCACGGTGACCAGTGGGGAGGTGAGCAGCGTGAGCATGGTGGGAGCCAATAAGTTCATGCAAGTGAAGGCAGACCCCTATTCGATAAACCGGAAACAGACGGGGCAGAGATCGAATAAAAGCCACACGTATTATCAACATGATTTGGATTTCAAATGCAGTTATGCAGATGTTACGCTGAATGATTTGATTGATGATATTGACGATGCACAGCCTTGTGGATTGGTTGCCATTGTGATGGATGGAAATGGGAAGTGCTGGTTGGTGGGGTATAATGAGGATGACGAGGGGAAGAGGCCCATTTATCTGGAACAGAATGAATTCGTTAGCGGGGAGAAGCCGGATGACAATGGAGGGAATCATGCGTTCACGTTGAGCGGAGCGAATTCAGGTAAGGATTTGCCATTATCTTCTGATTTGACTTCTTATATACAGGAGCAGATTGATGATGATATGGGCGTTGGTTCGGGTGCTGAATTGGGATTTTATGGCCCTGAGTTACACGTTGCGGCAAATGCGGCGAGTGATCCAAATAGCAACGAGGCAGATGCGACTACGGGATGGACGGAGGCAGGATTGAATGGAACCGGAGCCAATGTATTTGAGTCACAGAGTGCGGTGAAGAATGTAGGGAGTTATGCGATGCACACGGATGCGAATGATACCCCGACAGTTGCGGCAAGGGCACAGTTGAATACGGCGGTTGAGAATGGGGCGACATATAGGATAAGCATTGATATTAGGCACATCGGAACCGGAGGACAATGGGTGATAGATGTGGAGGGTGTTATTGTGGCGACAATCTTAAATACGAATGTGACATTCCAGACAATTACCCATGATGTGACGATGGCTGACACCGACCTGAGAATACAGATCACCGAAGGTAGCGGATCGAACGATGGCGGGGTTTATTTTGACAATGTATCAATCAGAAAAAAATTATGATATGCCGGGACTGGGATTAATGAAAGGAATTGGGGTCAGCGTTAATGTTGGCGGGTTGGTTAGCATAATGGATTCGGGGAAAGGAAAATTTGACGTTGACACAGAAAGTTGGATTGCTTGGGGGACGAATCTGATGGTCTGGGATGCAGGGACGTTGAAGGTAACGTATGTGGACGACATTAAAGGAGCGTATGTCACACTTAATTTATTAACCGAACTTACTGAAAATTTAGTGGTTGGGGAGGATTACAAAATAAAGATAAGAGCGAAAGATAATGTCGGTGGGAACGCTACAAGATTATATGTTGGTGGATATGGTGTCAATGCATATTCTGATTGGCTGACGACCGCATATACTTGGGTTGAAATTGATTTTACAGCGGCAAACGCATCTGGTCATACAATGAGGCATGACTCAATGGCGGCGGGGAACATTGTTTGGATAGACGAATGGGCGATATATAAATGAGTTATAAGATAGCACAAATAGGAGAAGAGGCATATAAGATTGCCCATACCGAGGAGGGGTACAAGATTTCCTTTACACGGTTGAGATACGCCATTGCTTATGTTCTGAAGAAATTCAATATTTCATATACCCGGGAAAGGTACAAGATTGAAGTGTTGAGCGATGATGAAAGTGTACAAGCGATAACCGCAAAGGATGGGACGAGAATAACATCTAAGGATGGAACTGTAATAATTTGGAAATGAAAAAATACATCATATTTGGATTGCTGATTTTATCCATTGTTGCAAAGGCACAGGATGAAAAAACCATTGGTGATTTTACGACCACCGTAATTCTAAACGATGCGGATGTTTTTGTCATAGAACAGCCGGACAGCACAAGGAAAGTTTCGTTCTACACATTGAACGCAAGGTGGGAGGAGTCGGACAGTGTTGAATTAGCAATGGACACGGCGGCACAACAGAGGATTAATATCAATGAAAATGCTGTTCAGATAAGAGGGAAGGCAACCAATTCAGTTGTTGGCACGGCATCCACGACACAGGATGGATATTCAATTATTTGGGACGATGGAAATTCAGAATATACGTTAAATGATATTGGCGGAGGTGGTGATGTGGCGGATTTGAAAGAAAGGGTAAGCATTACAACCCCTATTATTGTTGAAGACCCAACGAACACCGTATTAGAGCATTTTATGGGATATAGAAATAATGGTGACAGTATTGTTTTTACGGTGACGAAAGGTAGTGCGTTGGGAACACACAATAGAGTGTTAAGGGATTATAGTCATGCTATTGGGAATGCCGCTATTGCGGATGGATATATGTCGAGTTCGATAGGTACTCAGACGATAGTTGTGGCCGATGATGCGGTGGCAACGGGAAATGAAGCGGTTGCAGGAGCAAGATTATATACGTCCTGTACGTTGGGATATGATACGGCGAATTATGTGGTCATCCCTACAAGTTACGGTGATCAGAGTGACCAGTTTATTAGTTCGGTTGATAGTGCGGCACACGCATGGGCACAGAGAGTATTTTGGGATTTCCCGTATTTCTGGACAAATAAAAGAACAAGAGATTTTCCTACTGGCGTTTCACCATCGGGATTGGTGCGATTGTTTTGTACGGGTGTTGAATGGGATGGAACGAACACGAAAGTTTGGTACAGTGACAGCATTACTTCGGCGGCAGATGTGTGGGTAACAGGTTGTTCATTGGATGGAACGAAAGGAACGGCAAATTTCACAGCGGGAAGACGAAGTTCAACACAGGGTGAAAGTGCTGTTTCGTTGGGATGGAATACAAGATCATGGTCGCCATTCGCCGCATCGTTTAATCAATCAACAGAGGCGACAGGACAGGGAGCGTTTTCAACAGGAATTCAGTCGGTTGCCAGTGGGCAGGGTTCATTTACACAAGGTTATAAAACAACGGCTTCCGGAGAATATAGCACGGCATTTGGTTATCAGACAACGGCATCCGGACAGGGGGCAACAACATTTGGAATAAACACAGTTGCGGACAACAATTATTATGTCAATTATAATTCACAGGCGAATTTTGCAGAGGCGGGAGACATACAAGGAGGGTTTTACACTTCAAAAGCGTTATCAACAACGGCGACCCCAGTGATTTCAATTTTAATGTATGTACCATTTGAATCGGCGGTGACCTGTGAATCGAAGATTGTTGCAGTACAAACGGCGGGTTCGGCCGGAACGATTGGGGAAACCAGACATTACAATTATTCATGGGGTGTAAATGTCGGTACGATGTATGTTATGGATTCAGTGAATCTGGCGGCGGACACGATATTCTTCACAGGCGATGATCTGGCGGTTGATACCAAACTTGGGTTTAACACTTATGAGGATAGCACGTTGGTTGACCAAACGGAGGTTCCTGGTGGATTGACGTATAACACTTCTTTTTATGTGGTTACATCGGGAACGGGGTGGATACAGGTGAGTACTTCGATAGGTGGAGCGGTGAGGGATATTACGAGTTTTGATGATACGGATTACCATACGTTTGCACACAATGAGGTATTGCCGGAATCGGCCCCTAATCTTATCGGGAGTACATTTGCGGATGACGGTGATGTTGTTGGTGACGGAGTAACGACAGGGATAAGGCCGTTGGTGTTCGGAGCATTAAACAGGTACAGGTTGCAGATGTATTTTTATGGTTTGACGAACCGGACGGTTAGGTGGGGAACATCGAATAATTATGTTATTGTAAAACATTAAGATCATGGCAGATTTAAATGCAATAAAAGCGGTTCGTTGCGACATTCAATATTATTCCGGTGATGTAAGGAGTTTGACATTTGCCGTAACGGATGAGAATGATGCGGCGGTTGATCTGAGTGCGAAGAGTTTGGTGTTTACGATTAAGAAAAGAAAGAGCGGTGAGGTGGTTGGTTCACTTACTTCGGCGGCTGGTATAACTGTTGCCGGAGCCAGTGATAATGAGGTCACGTTGGCGTTGAGTTTTGATTTGGAGGAGATGGATTACCGCCATGATTTGTACATATTGACCGAGGACACGATTATATATGGAAAATTTGAGGTCACGGAAAAGGTGCATGAATGATGGAGGTGGGTATAATAATAATTTTGATTCTGGCGGTATTGCATGGTGCGGTGGCGGATGGATTGAATGAGAGGGGCAAAACGGAGTGGGGCCACCCGATTGAGGCGGCAGAAAAGGTTTATTTGCTTATCGGTGGAGTGATAGCGGGGCAATGGATTATAGTTATATCGTATGTGGCGTTCAGGGTGGCGTTGTTTGATATTGTGAAGAATTTGGCGAAGGGAGATGAGTGGTATTACTTAGGTGATTCACATTGGTGGGACAGGACGTTGAGTCAGTGGAACCCGAAGGGAGTTTTGTTTGGTCGTGTTATCTTCCTGATATTCGCAATTGGATTCACGATAAGGGAATTTTAATTTGAGCCGTGGAATAGCAATTATAACAGAGAGTTGATTTAACAATTATTAATTTTTAAGCAATGTGCATGGAAAGGTTTGAAGAATTGACTGACCAACTGGTTCGGCATTTATCGGATATTCCTGCAACGAAGGATGACCATGTAACCTCTTATGAGGTTGAGCAGGGTACGTCAATCACGTTTGATCTGAAAAGAACGGCAGATGTGGATGTTATTGACAGTTTTTTATCCGAGGACACATTATTTCCTCTTCACGCTCATAAGGTATCGAAAGAGATACTGATTTTGTATAAGGGAGCGATAACGGTGTTGTGTGACGATGAGGGGGTTGAGCCGATCAGACATGAGTTAAGAAAGGGTGTGCCTTTTTTTATTCCAGAGACAACGAAGCATCTGTTACACGCAACGGAAGACAGTTGGGTGTTGGCAATTCTTATTCCACAAGAAACGGAGTTAAAATGATGATGAATGCCAGACCAGAAGGATTTGTTGGCGGCTTGGATTCAGGAAGCCAAAACGGAGATTAAGGAGGGAAGGGATAAGTGCGATAAACTTGACCTAAGGTTGACCACATTGGAGGCGGAGGTGAAGACCCGCAACAAAATCGTCTGGGCATTGATCGGAGTAGTATTAGCGGCGGCTGGAGTGGTGGTTGCGTTGTTGCAACATTTAAAATCAGTGACCTGAAATTTGGAAAATTGGATTACAGTGCATAACTTGCACAGAAGTATTATTATATATTCATTTTAAACAATTGTTATGGCAGAGAAAAAAAGTTACCAAGAATGGAAGACCACTGTTTTGGGTGTGATTACATTGGTTTTTGGTGTGTTGGTTGGGTTTGGTTTGATAACCCCTGAGCAACAGTCAGCAGGGATTGAAGGTTTCACATCATTGGGGGAGGCCATTGGTGGTGTTATTATTGCTGTATCTGGACTTATTAACGTGTTTCGGGCATCGTGACGGAAGAGATCAGGAAATTACCCACCACGTTTCGGAAACATGGATATGATTTCGAATTGGTGGAGCGAGAAGAAAAGAAGGCCATATACGCTCAATCCTATGAAGGGCGTATACTGGCCTTTGAAGTTATTAAAATACGGGTACGTCCACCCCAAACTAACGTATTTCTGGGAAGAGAAGACCCCGCAAGAGAAGTGTACCCAACGAGTGAGCAGTGGGGTAGGCAAGGATGGACGATTTGTGAGAAGGATAAGGCAATGGAAAAATACAATTCATTATGAGGTCAATTGATTTGGCGGTGTGGCATTGTTCGGCGGATCGGGAAGGATCATACGATGGGAAGGATTTGGATTATTATGATCGGTTACACAGGAATAGGGGATTCCGGAAGGTTGGTTACCATATATTGATATTCGAGGATGGAACGTGGGAGAAGGGCAGAGCGATTTGGGAAGTTGGGGCACACGCAAAAGGATATAACAGGAATTCCATTGGCATTATGTATCAGGGTGGATTGGATCGGGAAGGGAATGCGAAGGATACGAGAACCCCGGCACAGAGGAAAACGTGCAAGGATATTAAACAGATGTTGGATTATGTTTATCCGGGGATTGAGCACGTTGGTCACAGGGATTTGAGTGTTGACCTAAATGGTGACGGGGTGATTTCCCGCAACGAATGGATGAAGGAGTGCCCATGCGTTGATGTGAAAACCGAGTTATGAGGAAGGTGAGCAGAATTTGGTTGTGGCTATTTTTGATCACGTTGGGATTTTCCGGCGGGATTATTACAGGAGTGGTGGTTGATATTGACACGGTTTATGAAACGACTGTGAAGAAAATTAAGCAGAAGAATTCGAGCGGTGATTTGATTGTGGACGTAGAGGTTGAGGAGGTGGAGAAATCAAAAAAAGAGATCAGGGAGGAGAGGAGAAATAAACGAAGAGAGAAGAGGAAGTTGAAAAAAGAAGGTGACGGGGAATAGAAATTAGTGTATATTTGCAAAGTAGTTTCTTCATAATTTACGAATTTTGGTTTGAAAGGAAGGGGGTTTTCTTAGCGGTTTACCCCCTTTTTTTACGGCAACTTTGTTCAAGGTTGGTACAATAAATGCCCATCCGGGCGATTCTGGCAAATCCATTTTAAGACGGCAAACCTTCGATTCTGCGGATGCAGGACGGCGTGTGGTATGATAATATACGACAGGTCGAGAAAGTCTAATTGATTACAAATCAGTTCGTTATGCTCACGTATATATGTAGATACTTAGATATATACGGCGGTTGCTTAGATGCTATATAAATAGAGAAAAAACGGACGCTGATAGCCAGTAAGTTAGCATTTATTATGAACAAATATGAAACTATCTATTGACACATATCGTATATATATATAATTTAGTCGAAGAGTTCATTGAAATGCTGGTTTGGTTTGAGGGAGGCGGAAGCCATCAAAGTTAGGGGAGAAACGAAAAGGATTCAAAATCCGAATGTAGAGGACCCCCCGTAGGTAGCCCAAAAAATCAAATCCCAGTATGTGAAAATCACCTGACTCGCTGACCACGCTCTGGCAGATGAGTAATAAAATCTGGTGAGGATCATTTCCTGAAAGTATTCGTAAGTCAATCTCGGAGAATGGAATTTTAATCCATATACTATTGCGTGTGTGCATGAGTTGGTATATGGGAGGATAGTGAGTGGCGGTTGATGATATTGAAAAGGTTCAGGAGCAAACCGGAAGTTCGATTTATGGTTGGACGTTGGAAGGTTCGAATCCTTCTCCGGTTGCTATGTCAAACCAAAAATTCAAAGCCATGAAAAATTATTCGATTAAAGTTTATGTAGAGACAAAAAATGGAGTGGACAAAATTTTCATTGACGATCTTACAATGGAACAAGCCTATGAGTATTATCAGAGGAGAATGCCCGGGGATGTTTTTCAAGTTAGTAAGGAAGTGAATGGAGAGATTATTGATGTGAAATTTTAAAATCAAACCGCTATGAAATGGAGAAGAATCAGGCGCAGGAATGAACGCCGAATGAGAAAATCAATTAAAGCATTGGAACGTCAAACCTTTTAAATTTATTGTTATGGATAAGCAAACTGAGATTAAGTTGATCGTAAAATTGAGCGATAAGGATAGTTATTTCGCTGACACGTTTACACAGGATGATATTGATAAGATGATCAAAAACATCCAGAATGATTTCCCAATATTGCAAGGGACATTTGTTGATGATATTGCAGAGGAGCGTGAGAGGTTGTTTGAAGTGAGAAAAGAGTTGGAGGCAAGGATTGAGCAGAGAGATAATGCGTTGAACGATATGATCCGGGAGGCGAAGGAGATGAAGAGTTGGAAAAAGTTAGTGTGGAAAGTATTACACCGGGAGGATCGGGAAGAGTTGAATGAGTTGTTCACGGTGGACGAGAACATTGAGTTCAAGTTGAAGAATGGAATCGGATTATCACCTGAAGAGGGAGCGAGAGTATTGAGCAGGATGCAGTGATTATTTACCCCGGCGGTTGCGACTGTCGGGGTTTTGGTGGTAAACAGAATTACGTCAAACCAAAATTGGAGGATATATTATGAGTTACCCGGAAGGATGGGGAGCGAATGAGATTCGCTACCATGAGAATGCAGAAGTATTGTGTACGCATTGTTTTAAGTATGTACATGAGGATTTGATTAAGAAGGACACGGACGGATGTGATGTTTGTGTAAGTTGTGCGGAAGAGATTGAATGTTATTATTGTGGGGAGGCCGCCCGGAGCGTTGAGAATAAGAACGGCGTGAGTGTTTGTGAGGATTGTGTGAAGGTATGGGTTGAGGACATTGATCTGACGAGCGGTATTGATCAGAGAGGTGATGAGGCGTATTTTATCCATCTCAAACACTTTACGGGTGGATGGGAAGTGAGTGAAGGGGCAAGGATGCCCCATCCCGGGCCACATTTCTTCAGGTGTTTGAATGATGAGGGATTTGATCACAGGCACGGATGGATCGAAGGAAGGAAAGTTGTACAGTGGGGTTAAGAACCCCGGCCCTGCACTGGAAACGGTGTGGGGTTTTGGTGGTGAACAGAGTTACGTCAAACCAAAAATTCAGAAATCATGAAACGTAAAACGAAGAATGCAGTAGTTAAGGCCATTGAGGAATTGAATGTTATTTCAACGCATGAACCTTTATTGGTAGTAAAAAGAAATCTTAACAGTCAAGGGAAGGAGGATTGGGAAGTTAAAGTATTTGAGCATGCTGGTAGTCATGTATTTGACTCACTTTATTGGATCGAAAAATATGTGAAGATTGCCCAAGACCTTAATGATGAATTAATCAGGAAGGTTAATTTTATGGTACGGGTTGAGTGGAGAGAGTTGAATAAGGATATGCCATATTTTTTATTCTTCTGATATGTCTACGATCCGCATTTGTGATAAGTGCAAGGCACCGAACACAGAGGTGAAAGTACGAGGCTTCCGATGGATGGGAGTTATGGATAAGTGCAATTATAAACATGATATGTTTGTTAAAGTTGATCTTTGTAAAGTTTGTGAGAGTAAAGTGAGGGGTGTTATTTTGAAGGAATTAGGAATGACGATGAGGCCGTTTACTGAAGAAGAGGATTGAAAATACCAAGGTTGATTACGGTCAACCGGGAGTGTGGCGGTCAGGTGGTACTGATGGGCCAATCCGGGTTCGATTCCCGGCACTCCACAATGCCATAAGGCAGAAACCAAAATTCAAAATTATGAGCGAATTAAGTATTATGCAGAACAAGTTGGAAAGTATGATTTCCAAAAAGGCCCATGACATTGGGGCCACGATTAAGAAGATCAGTGAAACCGGAATGATGATTGACGATGACATTGTTCAGGTGAAACAGATGGAGTTCAGGGATATTACCAGAGATGGGGATAAGCCTAAAATTGAAGTGATCTACCCTGACCATAACGGGGCGGTTGTTTCGAATTCCATCCATGACAATGCTTTTGATCAGTTTGGAGGGAAGTTTGGTATACCTCCGGGTTATCTGAAGAAGTTGGCGCATGGAAAAACATGGGAGCGGAATGTTGCGGCCCATACCCTTTCAGAGTTTGCCGGGAATGTGGAACGGGATCGGATGTTGCTGAGAAATGTGAATGGACAGACCAGAGCGGCGGTGAGTGATCGGTACAGAAGATTCAATTCAATGAAAATCTTCCTTACGTTCCTTCAGGCGGCCCAGAATACAGGGAGCCGTTTGGTGGATGCCCACAGTGGTGAGATCAGGGATTACATGGAGGTGATCTACCCGGAGGTGATTGAATTTGACACTCCGTTGAATGGAAGGAATTATGCGGCGGTTGGAGCGAGAATTGGAAACAGTGATTTCGGGAAGGGAGCGTTGGATTTATCACCCTACCTTTTGATGGTCACTTGTTTGAATGGTAACACGGGAAGGACATTGATGCATGAGATTCACATGGGCGGTGCGATTCCTGAAACCGTTGAGATTTCAAACGAGACGATAATGAAGGACACCGATGCGAAAGCGAGTCTGGTGGCGGATGCCATGAAGAGTGTTTACAATGGAGACACAAAGGAGAGGTTGCTGGATTCAGTGCGGAAGTTAAGTGCGGAAGAGGTGGATATTAAGAAGGAGACGGAGAGGTTGCCGAAGTTGGGATTGACGAAGGGAGAGGTTGAATTATTTGAGAAGATGATGCTGAACAATGATCCGGCGAACAACCTTCAGGGAGCACCCACGAAGTGGAAAATGGTGAACGGATTGACTGCTGTTGCCCGGGATTCTGAACCCGAACGGAAGAGGGATTTGGAAAAAATTGCAGGGCAATTACTTGGTATCTGAATAGAAAGCCGTACATTTGTGTATGGCTCATAGACCAAGATATGATTTGAAGGAGGTTACCACCTACGCTTCATTGATATTTACGAAACCGGGATTTCTCAGGATTCGGAGTGTTGAGGTAAAGCGGGGTGGACGCTTCTTTTCCATAAGTGAAACATGGGTTGATGATATACCCGCAATAAGCATGAATTAATGAAACGAGATTTAGTGTACATCTTAAATGATGAAGGCAATTTACTTCCTTATGGAAATCTGAAAACCTTACTTGAATCCATACAATCCGCAGATAAATATTCTACGGTGTGGAGGTTATTGGAGAAGGGTGGAGGATTTACAGAATGGGGAGCGTATGAGATAACCAAATCTGAGGTGATCCGGGCGCCTTACACCGGAAAATAGTACAAACCAAAAAATGTAATTATGAAGAAACAGGAATTGACCTTTGGGGAAGTTCGTGCTATGTATTTTGATGATACGGCATTGGAACTTCCGCCAACCCCTTTGTACCGTTTGGATGTGAAGGGAAGCAGACATTATTTTACGATTAATCCTTTTGAAGATTTAGGGGATTATGAAGTAAACGAATTAGACCAATACAGATTCTATTCAGGCGTGACGACCGTCACCGGAAGTACCCTACCTAAACCCGAGCAGTTGGTGAAATGGATTGCCGACATGGGTTATGATAATGCAATCAAATATCGGGATGAAAGAGCGGCCTACGGGACGTT